>Ga0307507_10001316_pt1 | contig 55517 bp, 46 predicted proteins | sample 7_EM_MG_FD_207223 | JGI IMG/M metagenome (GOLD analysis project Ga0307507, IMG submission 207223) | Populus trichocarpa ectomycorrhiza microbial communities from riparian zone in the Pacific Northwest, United States - 7_EM | ecosystem: Host-associated > Plants > Roots > Unclassified | place... | reverse complement strand
GACTGAGGTCCTTTAAATACACAACTATACTCCTAAGAAATCCTCTCTTATATATAAGGTACGTGTTATACGTGTTATACGTGGCGTATACTGCGTATACTTTATACACTGCGTATAACATTATGTGACTCGCTTACTATTCCTCATTATATGGTTCCACCGGATCCATCCTGGACTGTGCTTATATTAACCAACTAGCTTCCTACGACTCTTCCCTAAGTAGTTATAACATCGTACTTAAAGCGTCCGTAATAGTTCTCTCCCTTATATCCTATATGTCCCTTATATCCCTATTTGGTCTGGTAATGTCGCGCGGCGTCGCTTTTAGCCTATTAAGGCTTGGGATAGCTAGCTTAGCCCCCTAGTATTAAAGGTAGGAAACGCTAGGAAGACACTTATGTCCCCCTAGCTTATTACCTGTTGTTTTTATTTATATAACTTGGCGTATAGTTATTCCTATAGCTATTAAGCCCTTTCCTTTCGTCTCCTGTATTTAATGCAGTCTTCTCTCTCCTACGCTTTATATGTGCTTCAGTAACAGTTCGCGCATTTTATTTAGTCTTAATTTATATATTGTCTTGTATTATAGGGGCCTATATAGTGGCCGCAGCATACCTATACTGCGTATATGGATTGGGTGTGTCCCTATTATACACAGCAATAATATTATTCTAGGTATAGTCTGTAGTTATAGAGCCTTATGTTGTATATAAGGCCATTTATAATTATTCCTTTTTAAATAAGGAGTTTTTGCATTCCTAGTATATATACGCTGACGATAAGGGAGCTATGCGTTTATTTATTATCTCCCTAGTAAGTCTCTAGCGCCCCTTATATCCTTTCATTGTTCTTATTATATGCTTAGTTTGTATTTTCCTGTTAAAGCTATTAGATTCAGGTAATTACAAATCCTAGTATAAGGCGTTCTATTTGTTTTACTATCTCTTATATAGTTGCTGTATTGTCCGCCTGGCGTCCCCTTTTTACCCTAAGGCTTATGGGAACCAATAGGACTTTAACTAGGTAATCTTCACAAAGTACTTTTATGCCAATACGCTCTCCTAGCCTGTCCCCTACCCTTATGGCCCGTTCCTTTGCCTATTGGTCCTTTAGGGTGACTCTAATATCTCCACTCCTAAGGTGTTGGACTGCGACGGTGTTGTGGACCTCCTTGTAAATCTTTATAAGAACTTCTGTTTCTAATTATCCCCTAAGTTCCTCTGCCTTTTCTGTATTTAGTTATATTATGATTATATACCCAGTTGTTGTTTTTAGGGGGGTAGGTTCCCTATACTATAGGAGCACAGCTACGGCGGCCCAGGTGCGGTTTACCTGTAGGGAGGAGTTTTATTTATCTTTAATTTTATTTAGCCGTTGGAGGATTTAATTAAGGGTTTGCTAGAGGGGCGCCTAAGGTTTACTAAACTAGAGCCATTCTACTAGCTGTATTAGTTCGTAATAGCTAACAGATACTCCCCTATAGTTTTAGATACTAGATGCGTCTAATAGGCTTTGTATTTTATTAGATGCCTTTTTAATTAGGGTATTTCCGCTTTCTAGTGTAGTATTCGCCCGTCCTTATTGTTGTTGTGGGGGGCTATTGTTGGGTATAGGTCTGGCGGTCGCGCGCGACTACATACCACCGTTGTTCCACCTGTGCCTCCCCTGTGATGTATGCATCTCAGGGGATTATTAGGGTGTTTTTTAGGGTTCTTTTAGTTGGTTTGGTCTTTTTGGGCCAGGTGCAGCAAGAGCTCCAAAAGTTCTCGAGGAGGATATTATCGCATATAATTTTATATATGGTAGTGGGAGGGTTTTAAATTTTGGTTAACAATAAGGAATTAGTCTAAACAACTCGCTTATATAGACAATTTGCTTATGAAATATGTTATATATAAACTGTATAATAAAATTAAAACGTTATATTATTACAAACGCTTTAAGTACAATGCTATAACTACTAGGAGAGGAGTTAAAAGAAGCTGGTTAGTTAATAAGGGCACGGTCTAAGATGGAACTAGTGGAGCTATATAACAAGGAATAGTAAGTGAGGTTATAAGATATAATCTATAGAATCTATAGAATCTATAATAGAGTATATAGAGCAGACAGAGCAGATAGAGTAATAACTTTCTTAGGAGTATAGATGTGTATTTAAAGGACCACAGTCCTTACCTAGATAGTTCCTTTCCTTATAGTAAATCTTAGAATATAATTAGAGTTAATCTATTAGGTAATTACTCCACCAGTTATTATCTATTTATTATATTATTAACTTCCTATTTACCTATACACCTAGACTATTACGATGACGAAGTATTATATGCAAACACTAGATAAACAAGCATCAGATTCGTGGAACTGATAGCTACATACGGCTGTTGTGGAGACTTAAGAGGATTGCTGGAGAGCTTAACAAGAATGCAGCTGCGGGCGAATCTATATAGGGGCAATCGGGGCGGACAAACTAGCTGCCGAGCGATATTAAATAAGGAAGGAAACAAATAAACAAAGGAATCCCATGACGCCAGTTACGTGCACCGCGTAGTGCATGTAACGGGCAGTCCCGTAACATAGCCTATTAATAAGTCTACTATAGTATTTCCCATAAGGCTTTATTATATATTTACTACCTAGTTACAGTATTAATAAAGTCGAATAATATGCCACTAAAAGTACTAGTTATAACGCCATCTATAGTAGCTATAACCTTAGGGTTAGGAGGAGATACTAGTATAAAGGATACTAATTCGCAGCTAGTTACAGTAGGTTAGTTATAGGAAATAGTTAATTAAATAATAGACAATAACCAAAGACTTAAAGAAAGACTTAATAGAATTAGAGCAGCTAAGGTTAAGTTACCGTTAACTAAACGATTCTTAGGAGAAAGGTTAAAGCTTAAGAGATTCCTTATATAAATGCACTTTAAGGTTATATAGGAGGGAGTAAAGCTGGCAATACCTATAGACTAAGTGGTATACGCAGGACTATTTCTAACAGGAAGAGCACTTAAATGGTTTAAATCTTACTTTACCAAGATCTAAATAAATAGAATAATAACTACTAACTAAGAAGTATAGTATATATTTACGGAAAGGTTAATATAGATATTTAGAGACCTAGAAGTAATAACTATAGCAGAAAGAAAGCTTTAGAACCTAGTATAACGCACTTTAGTAATTAAGTATATAATACAGTTCCAGATACTTGTAATGTAGGTTAAGTAGAATAATAAGGCGCTTATGGTATAGTATAAATAGGGACTTAAGGCTAAAGTCTAGGATATAATTATCCTAATGGAAGATACGGAAACTCTAAGAGAGTTAATTAATTAGTTAATAAAGATTAATAATAGGATCTATTAAAGGGAACAAGCCAAGAAAGGGCAAAATAAAGTTCTATAGTTGTATAAGGCATAGATTATATAATAATAGACGTAGAGTTATAAACTATAGAATAGTAGACTAGAGCTAATAGACCTAAGTAGTACCAAAGAATTTAAGAGATAGAATAAAAAACTATAGAAACCTAGAGGTTAAGAATTAAGTAATTATAGGACTAAGGAGCAGAGGCTAAACTAGGGATCTTAGCAGTAGAAGACATTTAGACGGACTCTATAATAAGAAGAATGGTTTAAAGACAGAGCTTATATAAATTACGAAAAATAGGATTACTATGCTAGGAACTATAGAGGGGATTAGAGGAACTATATAGTAAAAAAAATTAAGTAAAAAGAACTAGGACTAGTAATAAAGAGGTTACAAGATATAAGGAAATGTTTAATTAAGCATTATATATTTTTTATAATAATATATGCCAAATTTATAAGGACGTTAAGTATGGCGTAAGCTATTGGCTATAGGAGCTAGAGTTATAAGAACTTAAAAGAACTAAAGAGTTAGACAAAGAATAAGATTAACTCTATAAGCTAGATTAAGATATTATAGTAATATGCGGATAAAAATTAGTGGAAATAATAATAGAGTTAAAGTACTTATTAATTAATAGTAATAAGGGAGAAAAAGAGGCTAACTAGGGGCGCTTAAATCTTAATAATGTAATAGAAGTAGAGACTGAGACCACTATAGAACACGGTTTAGTAATGGGTCTTATAACACCATTAGATATAGCATCTATTGCTTTATAAGACGGAAGGAGTAATATTTAAAAACAATTAAGCAAGCAGATAACTGCTAGTACTAGCTTACTACTTAATAAAGGCAAAAGGCTATAGGTTTAAGATTCTTAAGACGAGATAAGAGACACTTAAGATTTTTAAGATAAGATAAGATATACCTAAGGACCTATAATGGATGAAAACTAATAGAAAAGGGCAATAGCTTAGTTTAAAGGTAAACGAATAGGCACGGGATAACAATTTCTAGGGAGTTAAGAATTTAAAAACAAATAAGGTTTATAGTAATTCTAGGGGAATATAGTGTTTAGCCTAAAGGTTAAAAAGGTTAACATAACGGTTAAGAAGTTTAATAATATTAAAAACCTATTTATAAGACGTAATAGAATAAAAAGTATAGAGGAGTTTAGATAATAAATTCTTGTATAGCAAAAGCAGAAGCTAGATTAGAGATTAGCTATAACGTATTTTATAAGCGAATTGTCCATATAAGCGAGTTATCTAGACTAATTCCTTACCAAAATCTATAAAATTTGCAACGAAATATCTTAACAATGACTAAATAATAAATTATAAAAATTTAATAGATTATAAACATTAGTTAAAGAAAAGTAATTGTATAATTACAGCACCTGTTGTACCAACCGCGTGCTTACGCGTTCGGTACACCAGGCACGCGTTTACGCGTTCAGCGCACCAACCACCCGCTTACGCGTCTGGTGCACTCCTGAAGCACTGACTAATCAGGGGGGAAGGACGCATTGGTATATAGACTACGTAGTCTGCTTCATACAATCGATAGTCACCACCATCCCAAAGAGCATACGATACTATACGTATTTCGTGCCCCGGGATACGACTCACTCGTGCTATTAAGTTAGTACGAACAGTAATTATTAAATTTTTATTAGATAAACCCTTACAGTTATTAAAATATTAAGTTTTAGCCTTTAAATTTAAATAGGATTATTATATCTTAATTAGTAGTTCTATTAATTTAAAATTTTAGTAATAGCCTTAGAGTATATATAAAAACTTATTTTTAAAATTTTAAAATTTATTATTTAGTCGTTGTTGAGATATTTCGGTATGAATTTTATAGATTTTGGTGAGGAATTAGTCTGGATAACTCGCTTATATGGACAATTCGCTTATAAAATACGTTATAGCTTAATAATGTCTACTTCGCTATATATTATTGTCGCTTATACTTACTTTATAATACTATATTACGTTAAACCTATACCTATACCGCCCTATCTAATATATAGAATAATCTAAAAGCCCCTATATCTATAAAAGACCTATATACTATATTCGCTAATTAAATAAAGAGCCTATAATAGGCCTTTATGGAACCCTTGCCTATTAAGAAGCCCAATATTATAAGTTAATTAAATCTTTAAAAAAGAAAATTAAAGAGATCTGTTAAAACCCACTATCTGCTATATTGTTACCCTAGACAGAATTAAGAATGCCAGTATATGGTAGCCGCCACTAGATATTATCTTTACTACTATTACTAATTCGCGATTTATAGGAACCCTAAAATAAAACTTTTTTTTCTGCTTTATAATTATAAGCTAATTGCGTCTAACGCTAATATAAAAGCCAGTCTTATTTATATTCCAAACATCTTAATTAACAATCCTATGCTTATTACATACTGCCCAATATTAATTATACCACTCCGCTATCTGTATATACCCCTCTACCTACTTCCTTTTAAGATTAAGTATCTTCTGGCGTGCTATGGTATATTTAGGATGGCGCTTAAGGAACCGCGATACCTATTTATCACCAACTTACGGAGGACAGTTATTAGGGCTCTCTAAGTCTGGCGTGTAGCTATAGGCTAAAATTAAATCTGCAACACCCTATAATAATTCCCGTTGTATAGGAAGGCCCATTTAGTTAAGACAATCAAGATAGTGATAAAGGGCATGTTCTTCTTTGTTGCTAAGGCGGCGGTTAGGGCCTAGCAGGTCAATCTTTGCAGGCCTACCATGCCAGCGGTGGTAAAGGCGTTGCGGTGGCACCCCAAATTAACGCGCTATATTAGAAATATTAGGATCTTCTTGGCCTTAAATTACACTAATAGCATTTTAGATTCGCGTTTTAATATCTTAATATGTATCAGACATAGTGGCGTTGATAAAATAAGCATAGAAATTGAACCTGGTAGCAGATTTTTCGTTGGACTGACCAGCACCCGTCAAGGACGGGCTTACCGAAAGCCAAATCTGCTGAGGTAAGCCCCCCGTCTAGGGTGCTGGAGGCACGGGTAGTGCCCACCTGCAATGTTCTCGCGCGTAGCAGTCCCGCCTGTCCTCTAACCTCTATCGACATGAAATATTTCTCGTAACCAATCACAGGCATTCCTCTATGAATTGTCCGCTGGAGTCGCTTCGCGGACTTGGCAGTGGCAGTGCGCAAGGCCGCTCGACGCGTCGACAGGCCAAGCTCTGGACATCAAGAAACAACCCTTGTTTCAGGGCGGTTGCAATTAACATGCGGCGCTTAGCCATGACGTCTTATCACCCTCGCTCTCAGTTGTGTTAGATATTTATAGAAAGTGACGAAATCATGTAAAAACGCTGGAAACCCTGCATGTTTACCTTTTTCAAGCTACTTAACACTCTTTATCGTTCATCAATTGTTACTTGCAAACTACTTTGAAGTACACTTTACTACTTATCACTACTCTATGTTCGGCTCTCAGAACTGCACAAATGCTCCTAGTGAGACCAGTACAGATGCAGGCGTTGCAGGCGCAGGTGTATGGTTATATGCACCTATAGATAATACGCACGGTGATAGCTAAACGTATTCCAGGTCCTGCTCTCCTTCATCATCACAGCCAGCCTGTCCCTTGTAATAAGCGTAATTATTGTACTATACGAAATCCGGTGGCGGTCTGAAGTCAAAGTAATCCGCAAACTACTGCTCTCGTTCAGCGACCAGCAAATCATTACGGGCATCGGGATCCAGAGCGTTGGGCTAGCCAAAATGGAGACCATGGTGCCTTACCACTTCTTCATCATCTGGATGCTGTCGCTACTGTCGACCGCTACCCACATCTCCACCCTGCTCGCTCTCGTCAACGACTTCAAGCGCGACTGGGTCCTGCGCTGGCTGCGCCAGTTTCTCATGTTCATCAATCTGGTCTTGTCGTGCGTTTCGGGGATTTTTGTCCTCATGTCCGTTATGAAGGACATGGTACCCACGCTGCCGATTGCATGCGTGTGGGAGCTGCCGTCGCACGGCGCCCCATCCAACGCGGGCATTTCCATCGCGGGGACAATTGCCGTTATTGCAGGCCAGTGCATCCTCTTTGGTGTGGGCGTTTGGTATCTGCACGTCAAGGCGCGGAGATGGATCAAGATCATCCAGATGACGGGTTTGCTTGTCCTAGTCGCCATTGGTGTCGGTGCTGCTATCAGAGTTATCCTACTCTCACAAGCTTTCGGCACGCCTTCAGTTTCTCTCAATGATACGGCTGAAAAGGATTGGAGCTTTGGGCAACTGCTGCCCCTCCTCCTTCTCCTCCTGCCCCTCCTTTCAACAATTGAGATTATTCGACGTAAGTTCATTGGCACCATTCCAGAAGATAGATTGGCCGAAGAATACATCATCTAATGTTCGTAATTTAGGCGAAATAAAGGTCGCACCACCTGTCGTAGATAGCCATATGCCTCTGGACGACAAACAGTCAAGCTTCCGGGTCTCATTCCAGCCAAATCCTTTGTGGGGCTCCCAAGAAAGATAGTGGGCCAATATAACGGCCGAGTAACTTCACACCCACCAAATAAGAGTCCACCAGGTAGTAGCTTGACTTTCCTGCATCTCAACAGCCAGATTTCGAAACATTCACACCTGTGCTCTGCTTCCACGATACTTCGATTATGATTATGGCGAGACTGCTTGCCATGGAATATATCAATACCAAGACATCAAAACTTTATTCTGAGCATCTGTCCGTAATCGCTTATGACTGCTGACGGTACTCTTTGTAGAGATGATGGATTCAGGTGAAATCCAGTTCTCGGGAAAAGAAATGGCTGGCTTAGTATCATGTGCCGGGTGAGATCCCGGAGCAGCGAAGGTGCCGGGAGACTGTTTAGGAAATTGAGCTCTTGCAGATTTCAATATTGAAGTTGTGTGGAGTGGTTCAGCTATTAAGGGGACCGGCCCGTGGTGAATGCGTCTAGATATAGGTCCTAATAGTTGAGAATGCAGGCGACATGCTCATGGATACTAACCTTGACGGAGCATCCGATCCGGCAACAGTAGACAATGCATGATTTCGCCATATATTTGAAGTGCTGTGATGTGCTGCTCGAAAGCAGGTTAGTAGTTGACGTCAATTATGTGATGTACCATAATTAGGGTATGCCATACTCTACCAAATTCTTCTGTCCGTGACATTCAGTGTATTTGCTCTCCAATTCTGTATAGAGTAAATAGTGACCTGCCAACACCTCTTACAGGCCAGATCTTATCGGGCCAGGGCCACGCTTGCTTGTTTCAACCCTTCACTTCGCGGAAGGCTAGAATTTACGTGTTAACTCTAGAACAGGCCGATGTTCAGCGTCGATCGCTCTCGCCTTCAGCCACTTCGCTTCCATCGGAATCTCGCATATTGCATCCATTGCCGTCTAGTGTTCTAGATGTACATATGCCGGAAAGCGATCGGCGATTCAGCCTTGCAATGGTAAAGTATAAGACAATGGCCTCAAGTAGTTATTCGTCCCTCGAAACTCAGCACGAAATCTCCTTCAAATTCTGGTTGGACTCTATTCAGTTGGTGGAGTTCTATTCAGGAGGCTTGACATCGATCTGAGGATGCACATTCTTGCCACGCTCTCAAGATCCTGCTATCAAATCAACACTGCTAATCAACCAGTCCATTATAATCTTTATCAGTCACAACCTTGATACAGTTATGATACCAAAAAAAACGCGTTAACACCTTCAACGCCAGCCAATGCTAAAAGGAAAACCAATTATTTCACACTACGGCGCCACCGCATCTACCTCCATATCCTGCAAAATCTCCTGCTCAATCCTCACTCTCCTCGCCTCCTCCTCTGCATTACTAAAATCCCTAAACACATGATCCATCTGCTCTAAACTTCTGCCATTCGTTTCCGGAACAAAGAAAAACGCCCAGACAAACGAAAGCAAGCAGAAGACGGCAAAGAAAGTGTACGCGCCATACCCAGTATTCTGCACCAGCGGCGGCGTAATGAGGCCCTACCCTGGTCAGTCTGCCGCCAACAGGATAGGAAGGGAAGGGAGAACTCACAATAATAAAATTATTCAGCCAATTTGAGCACGTCGACAGCGCAACTCCCTTCGCGCGCAGCGACGATGGGGATATCTCTGCCGGCATAGCCCACGGGACAGGGCCCCACGACGCGCCAAACGAGAGCATATAGAAGAACAGGAACGCGACGCTCGCCCAGCCCTCCGGCCGGTGGTGCTGCCAGTCGTTGGAAAACTTCCCCACCAACACCGCGATGATCAGGTGCGATACGAACATGGCCGCGCTGCCGCATAGCAGTAGTGGTCGCCGCCCGAAACGGTCCATAGTCCAGACGGAGCTGGCGACGCCGACCAGCTGCGTAATGTTCAGCACGCCGGAGAGGATCAGCTGCATGGAATGATTCTGGCCTAGTCGCTCAAACAGAGTGGGCGAGAGTAGATCAGTGCGTTGATACCCACGAATTGCTGGAAGAACATGAGCCCTACGCCTACGTGCGTGCGGCGCCAGCAGCCACGCTTGAAGCAGTCGGTCCAGGAGGCGATCTCGAGCCTGATGCGGCTGATTTTTGACCGGTCTTGCAGCTTGGGGTGGCGCTCGCGGCTGATTTCTTTCTTGAAAGCTACTTCGGCTCGGATGTCATACCATTCTTTCAAGACTCGCGTGTCTGTTGTAGGAAGCTGGCGGAGCTTGGCTAGGCTTTCTAGAGCCTCTTTGTCTCGGCCTTTGGAGACTAGCCATCGCGGGGAGAATGGCAGGAAAATGATGCCAGCGCCGAGGATCAAGCCTGGGATGATTTGGAGGAGGAATGGAAGCCGCCAGGACCATTCACTAGAGATATACTGCGTGCCGTACGTGATCCAAAATGCGATTACGATACCGGATACGATGCTGAATTCTTCCAGGACAAGGAGAGCGCCGCGAATTTCTGGGGGTGAGATTTCGGATATGTATAGCGGCGCTACCATGGACAACCTACGGCACTTAGCCTACTTTCCCACAATCTTCTCACTATAAATGATGAGGAAGCTCCTTACATTCCTATCCCTATACCTCCAATCAGTCGAGCAACAGTGAGCATGGAATAGTCCACAGCAGCCGTCTGTAAAACAGAACCCACAGTGAAAATGCAGACAGCAACGACAATCGAATACTTCCGTGATATCTTGTCTGCGATCCAGCCTTGATTGAATGCACCTATCAATGCACCTAGTTCAATCATGGCTGTCAATAGTCCTTTCCAAAAACCAGCTCCGGACGCATGTTCAGACACGCGACCAAATCGGTCCAGGAATTGAGGCATAACTAAGATCACCGAGACGACTCCCTGACTACACAACATTAACAAAGCCTTCTCCAAGTACACTCTAGGCGGAAGAAATACTCATATCCAAACAACAGCCCTCCCATTGCAGAAAAGGCTGCACAGAGTGCCACATAGTGCGAGGAGAACAAACCCCTGAAACCTGCAGATACTATCAGTCCAAACCCTTTCAATCGAGATACCATGGATGGATACTGCTTACCAGGCGGACCATAAGTCTCCCTCGACTCCAGCATCTTGCGACCATGATGCGCTACCGCAACCTCCTGCTGCAGCGCATTTGACACCGGCTCCTCCATCTTCCCTCTCACCTTAGATTCACTATCGATGCTATTAGCCCAACACAGAAAAGGTGTCACTTCAACTCCAACCGCGTTCCAAAGGCAGGTACGCTCTTACAATCCAGATTTAACTTTCTAAAATTACCAGTGGCAGCGGAAAAAAAAGGTGTCGATCGGAATTTGAGGATATATATTATCCTAATTGGTGCCCAAAGGACCGGTCTTTTTGGTGGTCAACAAAGGGTTTTCTTCCGAGGTAAAAAAAATATGGATCCCACCATCACGCCCGTCACGCGCTAGGGTTCCACAACCGGCTCTCCTGATCGGCGGTGGCGCCGCCATCGCAAACAGCGTCAGCGGCGCCCTGGTTCGTCGAGCCCCTTCCAACTCCTGCTTTCTCCAGACTTACCCCGCATGTCCATACTTGCCCCACATTTCCTCGATTTCAACTTTTCAATAACAGACAGGCTAAGGGATCAAGGGTTTCTGAGGCACACTGATGGAAGGTAGTTGGTACGTGCGGACAGCTTTTCGTGGGCATTGATTGTGTGTTGGGAGAGGCAACTTTGGCCGACGCTGAACTCTACCGGTGGCGTTGCGCCTCCGCTTGGCGGGAGATTTTTTTTCTCTTGCAGAGGCATCGTGAGAACTTGAGGATTTCTGGGGGGATTGATGGACCGGAAGGATATGCGATCGAGGTATTGGCCTTGTGATGGTCGCGTGAGGTTCAGTAGAAGCAGCTGGAAGTCTTTGCCGTAGAGGGAGGTTTTTGGTAGAGAAGGTTGGACATTTCGGTGGACATTGGTTATCTTCGGGTTGCCGAATCGGGCCGTCTGATGGACTGTAGTAGGCAGAAGTTCACAACGCCAAGGTATTGTACAGATATATATCCTCGGCTTAAGGCCCTTCATAGATATTAAAAAAATGAATAGGTGGCACCGGAATGTTTATCTACTATCTATGAACGAAACTGTGCTTTCGCTCGACGGCGCCGGTGACCGCAATTATGAAAAAAAGGTCGAAATGATAATTAGCACTACCATACTATTAAAGCGGCATCGGATATCCGACAGCAATTAGCATTCTAAAGCGCAAGACGTGCCGTCCCTTCAAAAAGTGTCTCTGGACCGTCCAACACTAAACTATCCCATCCAGATCAAACCCAACATTTCCCTACCAAACATGCCCTCTAGACGTCCTATTAGAATCGGAAATGTCTCTAGCGCCACAAGAGACGCGCCTCATGCAATGTTCTGGATGGCCCAAACTGGGAATGTGGGCGTCATTACTGGCGACTGGCTTTCCGAATTGAATATTGCTTGGAACGCGATAATCAAGCGCGAGGATCTAGAATTAGTCTACGAACTTGGGTTTTTGGAGCAGTTATCCGAGAGCATCGACATCATTGCCGATAAGATCAAAATTGGAACAAATGCTGGTGCGCTCAATACGGCGGCGTTGACCCGAAAGGTGGAAGAGTTGTGTGTGAGCCGTGGATTAGACGGCGCAGTGATCGCCTCCGTGTATGAGGATGATGTTACTGGACAAGTGTTGAGGGCGCGGAAAGATTGGGCTTTGAGCTTTCCCCACCCTGATCGTGAGGAGATGCTTTTGAAGGATTGGAACCTGGATCTAGCCCCCGCTGTCACAATCCATCCACCTCCAAAAACCGCTAGTTACCCAGTTGAAATCCCATCAAAAGAGACTTCTTCCAGTGGCCTTGGATCTATTCGGTGCAACGGAGCGAGCGTCCCTTGGAAGTATTGTCCATGCACGGTCGGGCGGCAAAGGTATGTAAAGGTTCAACATGACCTGTGATGTAACTGATCAAAATAAGTGAACGCCTTTGCTTTGGCTCATTCGCTTGTCGTAGGCGCCGTTCGAGCCTCTCAACATATTCGGCGGTCCTCAACTTGGATTTGTCGGTGTAATTGCAAGCGACTTTAGCTTTCGCACAGAGCACAGGGCTATAGCTTATCGCATCTTGACTTTCGCCGATGGTAGTGGTCGCAGGCTTGAATCATAGCGGAGAGGATGGTGAAGGTTCTGAGAGGTGTTCGGACATGGCGGCCGCGAGTATCTCCAGGTTAATTGCTCTATCTTCACGAGTCGCCGTAAACGACGGCATTCTTAGCTTTCCCAACAATTCATGGAGAATTGACCTTTTCTAGTAGGGAGCCCCAGGCAAAACGCCAGATCAATTGGATCGCTTTCTCGGCAATTCCAGTGGTTGATCAAAGCCCGAAGGATCGGCTTGTCACCTCAATAACCCTCCCCTCTCCCACGCACACTACCTTTTTGTTATGGGGTTCTCCCCACATCTGTAATGATGGAGCATTATAACATGCCCCTGTGAGCCTGTCATTACCCTCCTTTGTGAAAGACTGCCCTAATTCCCACCTTCTGTCCAACGGCAATTCTTTCCAGTTTCCGTTCAACTCTAGATATGGCTTTTGACCCTGATATTGAGTCAGAGTCGAAAATGCGGGACCCTGCCTATGTCGACGATGTCGATTCTGGGAAGGAAGTAAGGATTCAAATCCCTCAAGCAGCGAACTTGATGTTAATATTCCTATAGTCACCTAATAAGCCACAAACCGAACTGGATCCTGCTGTTCGAAAAGCTCTAGTTTGGAAGCAAGACAAAAGAATTGTTCCTCTTTGCGCGGGTATCTATCTCCTATGCTACCTTGACCGCTCCAATATCGGAAATGCGAAAATCTTGAATGCCGCAACGAAAGACGACCTCCTTTCCCAAACGCACATGACAAACTATCAATACACCATCGCACTGATGGTGTTTTTAATTGCATATGCGTAAGTCCCTTTTTCTTCTTTCCCCCCTAATGTCTGCTGCAAGACTGTAAAGCCTCGATAAGCTATAGAATGAGGCTAGGAAATTTTCTTGAGATTCATGTCGGGACGTTCATATTCTGGGCAAAAAACTGTACATTCTATATCTGAGAATATGCCCCTCTAACGAGTTGGCTCTAGTCTCTTCGAAGTGCCATCGAATTTCCTATTGAAGAAGCTATCTCCATCTAAATGGATTACCTTCTTGATGCTTTCGTGGGGAGCAATCACCATGGGACTCGGAGGGACCCATTCTTACGGAGCTGTCACCGGAGTCAGGTTCCTTTTAGGCGTGTTTGAAGCTGGTCTGGTTCCAGGTCTCGTGTACTACTTGAGTATGATATAAATTCTCCCACCTCCTACCTCACACCTCACACCGCATACCCTAACTTCCCACAGCTTTCTGGTACCGCACCGATGAACGCAGCATCCGCGTCGCCGCGATCCTGGCCTCCGCAACCCTCGCCGGGGCCTTCGGCGGCGCTATCGCATACGGCGTTGGGCACATGAACGGGACGTCTGGTCTCTCTGCGTGGCGCTGGCTCTTTATTCTCGAAGGGATCCCATCTTGCGTCTCCGCCGTGTTCGTATACTTCTTCCTCCCCGACTACCCGGAAACCGCAAACTGGCTCTCACCCACCGAAAAAGCCACTGCGATCGAGCGCCTGCGGCTCGAGGGCTCGAAAGGCCACGCGCGCACCACTTGGACTGAGGTCAAGCAGACGCTGACGGACTGGCGCCTGTACGCGCACTATGCCATCTACTTCGGCATCTCGACACCCTTCAGCTCGCTGTCCCTCTTCACGCCCTCCATCACCGCAGGGCTCCACTACGAAGGGCTCCAAACGCAGCTCATGACGGTACCGCCATATGCGGTCGCGTACATCGTCACGATCTACGTTTCCTGGTCCGGCGACCACTTCAACGCGCGCGCCCTGCACTCCGCTATCTTCGCCACCATAGGCGCAGCAGGTTTTCTTGCCTCAGCCGTTCTGCCCGCTGATGCGTATAAGGTAAGATTCCATTGCTCAAACCCCCTATCTCTCTCCCAGCACTTAGCACTTAGCATTCAGCACTAACCCCCACCCAGAGCCGCTACGGTTGCCTCATCGTCGCCGTCAGCGGCGCTTTCTCCTGCGTCCCGCCTCTACTAGGCTGGCTCTCCAGCAATCTTCATAGCACGGCCGCAACCGGCCTCGCCATCGCGTTGAACATCTCGTTCGGCGCTCCCGGCCAGATCGCAGGCGTGTGGATTTATAAGGTAGACGAGAAGGAGAAGGGCTATCCAATAGGGCACTGGACGAATGCCGGACTGCTGTTTTTCGTTGCTATAGGTTGTTTGGGCCTCTCGATGTACTATCGCGTGTTAAATCGTAGGATATTGAGGGAAGCGGGTGTGAGTAGGGAGGGCGAGAGAGGGGTTAGATTATACAGGTATTAGAAAGGGAATACTGAGCATTTAGATCAGTGATTCATAGGGTAGTTCAGATGGTCTTAAGAAGAGGCCGCGGTTTGTCATGGATATGATATTATATCGTTAATACGCCCATGAAAAGGGCACTAGTGGTTACAACACCGCCTGATCCTATCTCCAACCCTTTCAAAGCCCGCTAGTAATTCTATAAGAACCGAAACATCAGGAGCGCCTAACTACAAGTCGTCCTGCACTCATGCAACCCAAAATCATGATGATACTGAATAAACGCTAGCCATTAATGTGCAGATCTTGCAAGATAGTCGTAGTTGCGTGACGGTTCAAACTCCAGACTATAACACTAAAAAGAACATCATGTTGGCATCATGCCAATTGCGCCGAATTCATTGCCACCACCTCCGCCTCCACTTCGCTTAGAGCCACCGAAGTTGCCTGAACCCCTCCCACTATTTCGTTTTGAGGTAGTTCCTCTTTTGGATACTCCGGAAGTACTTCGGCGTTTGAAGTAGCCATTGGCCGAACCCCTCCTGCCTCCCTTCAAATAACTTCCCCTGCTGTTCGTACCTTCTCTCGACGGAAATCGACCTTTGCTCGAAGTTTGAGGAGTAGGTCTCGGTATCGAGGCTTCGAACTGTGATACCTGCCTGTTGAATGCCTGAACGTCTGGAGGAGGGGCAAAGTACGTGCTCCGCTCCATGACTTCATCTTCGCCATCAAATACTGAGCTGTCATAATCCGACTCTTCTTCCTCATCATCACTGATGAGATTGACAACCTCTCGGTTCGGATCCTTTAATACCTCGCTCTGTTCTTCCAGTTCGTTGTAGAGATTTATAGCTGCTTCGATAAGCTTGAAAAACTTCTTGCCATGGAGTTTCACCATAGTTGGGTTGATACCGCGGATACGGTGTAGCTGTGCCTCATTGGTAGGTAAATCGATGGCCATTTCGCGTAAAATAGTGTCCGAGAAAGGCTGCTCTCGAAGGTTCTTTTCGAGCATGATTTTCTGAGCCAATTTTTTGGCGTGCTCCATGAAATCATTCATTACAACTCGTTGGTTGTCGGTTAGACTTGCCACTCTCTCGTCTGTTGTGATAGGAGGACCGAGAACTTGTTTCTTGTTTGACTTCTTCGATTTTCCCTTTTCTCTCACGGGCGCGAAGTCCACATCATCGTCGTAATCATAGTTATCGTATGAATTGTCGTTAACGACGAAGGAGTCACGAGCATAGCCGTTAGGATGGAAATCGTCGTCATCATCATCGTCATCGTCGGTGATGGCTCGCCGATTACGCCGTTGAGCTGCTGCTTGTACAGGAGAAGAAACATTTGTTGAGGGGTAGTCTGGTCTAGCAGCGGCTACTCCAGTTCCTCCTTTCTTGGTGTCTTTCTTGGCGGCGGGCTTTGCGAATTTAGCTTTTGCATTTGGTGAAATGCGGACTTGAAGGTTCAATCGCTTTCTCTGTCGCACAAAATCGTCGCTCTTCTTCCCAAGCTTGAAGAAGTTAGTAATGAAGGCTTCAGAGTATTATTCAAACACTCACCTGAACGTAATTCGTGGCAAACCCAGCCTTGTTCACCACACTTTCCTCCATGAGGGCGTTCTCATCTAACAACCGGTGAAACAGCCTTTCAACATCACCACGCTCCAAATCCGCTCCGACGCCAAACTCATCTAGCTCCGAGTGATGGCTGACCTTCTTCCCCTTCCCACCACGGAAAACATCTACGCAATGCAGAAGAGTAACCTTCGTTGCCTGTATCTTGCCAACTAGACTAACAGCTGCTGCCGCATATTCTGTGAAGTCTCTGTTCTCGAACGCAGAATCGGACTTGCAATTGTCACAGGAACGATTGCAATCATCACGTTCGAACGACTCGCTGAAGTACTTCAAAACCTGTACTCTCCGGCAGTCGCTTCGATTTTCGCAGAATTGGACCACGTTCCGAAGCATCTGACGTTGTCTTTCTTTCTGTTCCCAGCTCCCTTCCCCAGCATCAATCATGCGTTTCAAGACACTGGTGTCTTGGTAGCCATAGTATAGGTAGCAGCTCGAGCGTTTACCGTCCCTTCCTGCACGGCCAGTCTCCTGGTAGTATCCTTCCAAGCTTTTCGGAATGCTGTGATGGATAACAAAGCGCACATCTGGCTTGTCAATACCCATTCCAAAAGCAATTGTTGCAACTATGACATGGTATGTCCCTTTCTGCCATTGTTTCTGAACAGCAGATCGATCTTGTGGCTCCATGCCGGCATGGTAATGGTGTGCCTTGATATGATGCTCATCTCGCAGCTTCCCCGCAATCTCCTCGCAGCTCTTCCGCGAAAGGCAATATACGATCCCAGACATGTTCCTGTACTTCTCCTTGATAGTCTGGGCAATGCTGCTCAGTACATCTTTGCCTTTTCTCCGGATTTCGTAGGATAGATTAGGTCTATTAAAGCTTTGTGTAAAGACCTCGCAGCCTTGAATTCCAAGATTGTACATAACATCTACTTTCACGTTTTCGGTCGCTGTTGCCGTCAAAGCCATGACAGGAACCCCAATAAATTGGCGTCGAACCTCTCCCAGAGCCTTATAGTCTGGTCGGAAGTCGTGACCCCATTGGCTGACGCAATGAGCTTCGTCAATGACAATTCTTGCTAAGCGACCTCTTCCATGCAAATCCTTGAAGGCGTTGACCATAGTCTGGTTTTTGCTCAACATCTCTGGCGTGACGTAAAGAAGTTGAATGTATTTTTCGACCCTCGGGTCTCGGAGCGATTGCGTAATGAACTTACGGTGTTCAATGCTAGACTCGCCGTTGATAAGGAAGGCTTGGATATTGAGGGCTCTCAGATGTTCAACTTGATCCTCCATCAGACTCAGCAGAGGCGATATGACGATAGTCACGCCTCGAGTCTTTCCAGATGTCACAACTGCGGGTAGTTGGTAGCAAAGGGACTTACCACCTCCAGTAGGCATAAGGACGAAAACATCCTTTCCAGCAAGCGTAGCATTGATAGCTTCAAGCTGATTTGGCCGAAATCCTTTGAGGTGGAACCGTGTTCTCATTACTTGTTTGACTTCAAGTGACCACGGATGCATCATTAATGTCGGGTCAATTCCAGGCTTAATGGAAGTCGCTTTCTTTGAAGATTGTCGATCAATAACCTTTGACTGACGGACTTGATTCCCAGATGTCTCAGTAAAGACATCCCTTGATGTTACTTTCCAATCGAAAACACTCTTTGTGACCCGATTCTCCACATCTTCCGCTATTTCAAGCATGTACTGCTCGTCGTACTGGTCAAACTCATCTTCGACATCTTCTACTCTTGTTGGAGGAGTGCCCATAACAGTACTAAACAGGTCATCGTTCCCGGAGACATATCCGCCTGGAGTGCAGTAACCGCTGTGATCTCCGCTCGAGTCACGGGGAGGTTTTGGGTCCTGCTGAAAAGCTGGTATATTTGATTTCTTGGTGGCCGTTTCCTTCCCATGAAGCTTCTTGGGAAATGAGTGTGATTCAATGTCAGGCATGCTTTGATCTGGGGCTGTAATTCGACTGGAGTTGGTTGTCTTCGGAATGTGATCTGGAAATGGAGCAAAGGGCGCTGGTGATGTAACGAATCGGATTCGTTTCGTAGGTGTCCATATCTCCGTAGAGGCCACCTGGGTCTGCCTAACGTACTGTGTCTGTCCCACACCGCTCGAGGATGGCCACAGCCGTGTTGTGGGGTTTTCAGAGGTTGGGGTTACTTGTGTGGAGCGTACAACAACGTTCGACTGGTTGCTCAAATCTTCTTCGGAGACAGTAGGCACGCCCAAAGAATTCAGTTGCTCAGCAGGGCCAAGGAGTGAGAAGGCTTCCTTTTCTATGTCTTGGAGAATAACCAGGATCTTCCTAGAATTTTCGAAGTCGACTTCGCTGGGGTGATCTCCAGCTTGCAAAACTTTTATCATCCTACCATTTATTTCTGCCCTTCTCTGACTATCTCTACTATACTGGTCTTTGAAACAAAGCAGACGTTCCAATGACACTTTCTTACTCCTTAAATTCTTAAGCTCTTCTTGTAACGTTAGACACCAATCTCCAGTCGATTGAAAATATGCTATAGTTTCAGCTGATTTGGCTTCAAAGAGCAAGCGAGCAGAATCATAGGACTGCTGCAAAGCAGGTCCCGAATCGTTCAGGAAGGATTGCACAATAGTAATCTCTTCTAGGCTTAGTTTTGTAGGAATCGACTGTTTTGTGCTTGATCTAGGCGATTCTGGAACAATGTGAAATTTGGTTGGAGAATCTTCCTGGAACCGTGAGGGGTTAACGCTGCTAGGAGAGGCGATAGACTGCACATGTGGTTTATTTTGGGGATTGGAAACCTTGGGCCATCTGCTCTGGGAGTTGTTTTGCGAGGATGAGGTGGTCTCAGGCTTAATAACGGACTTCTCCTGTATTGACCTTCTTCGAACGGGAGACAAATTTCGAGGAGAGTGAGCGGATGCTTTAAGAGATAGTTCCGGTTGAGTTTCCAGGGAGCCGTATTCGTCCTCTTCATCATCCTCAGAATCCACCACCATACGTCTCTTATTACTTTGCGGCCTAATAGTTGAAGTACTATCTTGTCCAGAGTTGCTGCTCTTCTTCTTTTGCGGAGAAGGGCTCGGCTTCTGACTCAGGGGTGCTTGAGCAGGTGGCATCGTTTCAGAGGGAACCCGGCTGAAAGATTTACGTTTCTTGGTTTCGGTCCTGATCCGGGTCTCGGTCACGTAATACTCCTCTTCATAATCTGCAGCAAATGCTGCCATTTCCTCATCACCGCTTTGGCACCACTGCGCTGGTTCCTCAGGTTTGTTTTCTGTTTGTCTCTGTGCAACGGTCGAATAGGGAGGAGGTGGATCATCCAGAATAGCATCAATCGAAGTAAAATCTCCAGAGGCTGCGGCTTGAGACGAAGGTTTAGGCACGTTTATCTTGTCCCTCAAAGAGCGCGGATACGTATTTAGATCAGTCTCGAACTCTTCACTTTTCCGCTTCTTTCCTTTCTTGACAGGGGTGGAGCTTGACGACACAAGCTCTTCAGAATCTCCGGTTAAATCAATAGCATCTATATCTTTCCAAGTTGTTATTTGGCCTTTCGGAGTGCTGGGGACAGATCCGACACTGGAAGGAGCGGGGTATTGGTTCTTTGTTGGATTGGCCTGGCGAGCACGTTGTTCGCTGGCACAATTATCTATATGACAGATGAGCTAAGTTATATCAATTTATGTAGGAATTTTCAGGCCCTTACCGTCACTCTGAGTCGCAAGACGAGCCTTATTTGAAGGTGGGCTGGACACATTCGCTGAGTGTAGATATACATTTTGGAGCACTAGTCTAGGTTTTGCTGCAGAGCCAGGAGCAGCTCGCAGTCTGGCCATATCTTGGAGTGTCCGGGTCGAATTGAGCTGTGACTGTGACTGTGACTGTGACTGTGACCCAGTAGTGGATGGTGGTGGTCGTGGTGTGGGAGGTATTGGTGCAGTGGAAGGCGGTCGTACTTGTACTGTCTGGATAGCATTGTCCAAAGCGGCCTCAGGACTGGAGGTAGAGACCTCTAGAATTGGACTGGAGTTCAGCGGCGCCTCTGGAACGAAAGGTCGCGGGGGTGCTAAGGGTGGAACGAAGGGCTTTTCGGTCAACAGCCACTCGAGGTGCTCGTTCAGGTTATTCCTCGTCATTAGAGCCGAGCATCATTGGTGCAGGTGTCCACATCGAGTCTCAAGGGAGCACTCTGTTCTTCTGCCGGTCTGGTAGCGATGTTGATTGAGAATAGTACTTGATGGCGGCGTCGGTCGTCAAGTCGCGTTCCTCGAAAACGCGCTAAGCCTTGTTTCCACGTGATATTCGGAAAATTGACTTCTCATCTGCACTCATATCTTAAAGACAACACTTTTGGGTCAGGTAACTTCAGTTATATCTTTTGAAGGTAGTGGCTAGTTCAATGCCGGAGTGTCTTCAAATTCATTGTTGATAATCTTTTCTTAGACTCTGCACGATGTTCCAGGATCAGGACGGAATAAAAGAGCTATCAGCCGCCATTGCAGAACTTCATAATGGCTCCAGGCCCAATACTGTCTTGCCTAGCGATGGTTGTTTGGCCCAAGCGCGCAAGTCCTTGATCCAGACTTTGCCTGAAGCTGGTCTAGGAGTGCAAAAGGCTATCCGGCATCTAATGGAAGAAGTTGCATCCGGATTCAATGCTTCGAGTCGTTCTTCGAACTACTATGGTTTTGTTACAGGCGGATCCACAGAGGCTGCTGCTCTTGCGGATAACTTGGTGACTGCATATGATCAAAATGTCCAGGTTCACCTTCCCGGGGAAACAATTGCAACGGAGGTGGAAGATAGAGCTCTCTCACTGTTATGTGAGTTGTTGAAGTTGGACCCAGCACAATGGCAGCATCGGACCTTTACCACGGGTGCTACAGCTAGCAATGCCATTGGCCTAGCATGTGGGAGAGAATATGTAATTGCAGAGGCTGGCGCCACTCGAAACAGCTCGAACGTGAGCGTTGGTCAAATTGGACTATTTAAAGCCATGCATCAGGCTGGTTTAGATAAGGTCCAAATTCTAACCACGGTGCCGCACTCATCTCTTAGTAAAGCTGCAAGTTTGGTTGGCCTTGGACGTACCTCCGTCAAGACCATTGGAATGGAAAGTAGTCCTCATAGGTTCGACATGTCACTCCTAAAGAAAAATCTCCAAGCTCCAGGCACCGCTTCGATCATTGCCATTTCTTGCGGAGAGGTTAACACGGGGCTGTTTGCTACCTCCGGAATAGAGGAGATGCAGCAACTGAGGAAACTATGCGACACTTATGGTGCCTGGATGCATGTCGACGGAGGTGAGTGACTTGGAGTATAGAATGGATGTGATACCCTGACTCAACACTACCACATGATTCATATTTCCCTTTTTTACATGCCTTCTTAATTCTATAATATTTTTCTTACACCAATCTATGCTACGCTAATGTGAAGAAGCATTCGGAATATTGGGAAGAATCCTAGATACTGCAGACTACACTGAGATCATACGAGGTTGTGAAGGGATGGAATTGGCGGACTCCATCACAGGCGATGGCCACAAGTTGCTAAACGTGGTTTGTTCCCAGACCCCACTGCTTCACTAAAACGCCATTAACCTCTAAGACATTATGCAGCCATATGACTGCGGTTTCTTCGTCAGCCGTCACAGAGACCTCGCACAGCACGTTTTCCAAAACCCGAACGCAGCCTATCTAAACGCCGCACCGACCGGCGACGCCATCCTCTCGCCTCTGAACATCGGCATTGAGAACTCCCGCAGACTTCGCGCCCTTCCGGTCTACGCAACACTGATAGCCTACGGCAGTGCTGGCTACCGCGAGATGCTCGAACGTCAGATTAGCCTAGCTCGCGGTATCGCAAACTTCGTTCTATCCAGCCCGGACTACGAGCTACTCCCTCAGCTTTCTAAGCCTGCGGAAGAAGTTCTAGCTACCATCTACATAATTATTTTATTCAGAGCAAAAGATGAGGCATTGAACAAGGAGCTCGTGCAGAGGATCAATGCTACATCTAAAGTTTACATTTCTGGGACGGCATGGGACGGCAAGCCAGCTTGCCGGTTTGCTGTGTCGAATTGGAAAACGAATGCAGCAAAGGATCTATCGTTAATCAAAAACGTTCTTCAGTCAGTGGCCCAAGAGTGGGAGGCATCAAAAATCAAATCCTAAACAGAGAGAGGAAATATGCGGTAGAAGGAAGGAGTTCAAGAAGTTCAATTAATTTTATCCAGCATGATTACAGGGCATTATAGAGGCTATGCAGGCGTCAAACGCGTAACTTTTCTCTTCACCATATCTACTATATTACAAAAAAGTTTCTAGAAATTTAAAGGCGCAAGATTCTCATTCCGTCCACCCTCGAGACGTACAAATCCTGCTTAGCCTCCCAGTCTCATCACCGCCAGTGGCTTGGTCTATATAATTCGCTCTGAAGTCCTTCAAGCGCTCGTCCAAAACTCGCATGGCTTAGCAACGAATAATAGGATGGTGCCACGCTTTTTTGCGCGTACTTTTCTATCAACGGTACATAGGACACCTCATAAGGCGTCTCAACCCTGACCTCCTCGACCTCCTCCAGCTTCCACACCTCCCCAATGGCCGGGTTCACCCCGCTGCCAGGCCTGAACTGGCCCGTTCTACGACTCGCGAAGCAGCACTCTCTGTAGCCACTGGGGCCTGGATATCGGCCCGCGCCAGCGGCGAAGACGGCGAGTTTGCAGGCTGAGAGGTGCGAAGGCGAGACGAAGAAAATGAATTCGAAGCGGGGGAAGGCCATGATAGGGAGGCTTTGGAAGAGGAATTGGTAAACAATTAAAGTTAAAATGGATTTGAGATGTTTGGGAAAGATTGTGATATCCAGCGTTGTATGCTGATGGAGATAAGTGGGAGTCGGTTTGGGGTCATCTAATAAATCAGACCCTTCGTGGATCGCTGGTGTGAGCCATATTTTAACCACGACAGCCGTAATACATTTTATTAAAAAAAAATTATAAAGATTATTAAAATATGTAAAATAATTTCATATATATATTAGCTATATAAGTATAGAAGCTATAAAATATATAAAAGCTATAACTTATATAATATTATAACTTACATAGCTTTTACAGCTCCTTAAATTATACGTATAAAAAAAAACCCTAATAAATATAATAAGTTAATTTAAAATGTATCTTTGTAATTAACTACTCGCATTTAACTTTTTATATAATATAAATATTTAAAAAGTAGATGGAAAAGCTAAAAAGCTTTTATTTTATAATATTTTAAAGATTATTAAACCTAAAGTATGTAAGATTTAGTAGCAATTTTGGATTTTAAACCCTTTAGGACTATAAGCTCTTAGACCCTTTGTGGAAGATTCGTTAGTTAATAAGGAGCAGTACGCCCGTGCACCAACCATCCACGAAGGGTTTGATTTATGAGATAAGTTTGGGGTGCAGCTGCCCAATTCAATGTCACGTGTAGGTGGGATATGGAGCGGCTTGGCATGTCGAGGTTTTGGCCGAACTACAGAGAACCTGAAGCTATTACCATCCGGCTCACTGGAATATCTAGATATATGTAGATGTATTCCCCAAAGACCCGCCCCTAATTCTACGGTATCAACTCCTACACATTATACATCAAATATTGCCGTATTATATATCAAAAGACACGAAATAAGTAGATTTTATTATTTTGCCCTAAGCGAGGAACATCTCTTCTATAAGTTCACTAATAAATTTAATGGTTACTCTAGTGGTATACACCTCCTCCCCCTAACACTTTCTACCTCCCTCCCTCCCTGCCTCTCTGTCTGCCTCCCTCTCTACCTCCCGCCCTGCCTCTCTATCTCTCTTTTAGGTTAATTATCTCTTACTTTTATATATAGCTACTAATATAAAGCTTAGGGAAACAAAATATCAAACGGGGAACGAGAGAAAGGTGTAAAGGCACAATGCCAGAGTCAAAGCCAGAGCCAGAGACACGGCCAGAGACACAGCCAGAGTCAAAAGAAATGGTGGAGACAGGAACAGCGGTAGAAGCAAGAGGATGCGAATAAGGTAGAGTAAGTAGAGCGGGTAGAGCTTATATAGTACAGTAACTTTTGTAGTAGAAAGTATATATACATATGTAAATATGCATGTGAATGTACATGTATATAGATTTAAAATATAACGCAAATTAACACTAAAAATAAACTCAAAATCACCAAATCTACCCACAAAATGCGACTCTCAGATACCGTATGGCAAAACATAGAAGAATTACTGCTTAATAGCAACGCCAATGGATGTCAAATATGCACACCTCTCCTTCTGATCCTCCGGTACCGTCTCCATGGCCGTCGCGTTTGTCTGGAACATAAGCCTCTGATATCCATCTGGCGTCCATGCTCCCCACTCAGGCGTTCCTGGCAGTCTGAAGGTATTTGGGTCAAAGCTGCGGATGAAGCTCGTCCAGTACGCTTGCACCACGGGCACAATCGCCGCGTTCGTGGTGGAATAGCTAGCCGGCGCGAAGCCGTTGGCGTTCTCGGGTCCCCAGATGGCGCCGACTTCAACTACGTGGGTGACACCGTAGCCGGCTGCTGCGTAGGCCCGATCGATAACGTTCCAGCGGTAGTTCCAGTTGCGGGAGACGCCGTCGTGCGCGTAGACGTTTGAGATGAAGATACCCGGGCAGATGTACCTTTGCTCCCCATAAGCGTTACTCACTTGACGCCAATATTTGCTCGAATCGGGGTACTGTTCTGCAACGGGGTAAAGCGAGTTGATGGTGCGCAGTTGCTCAAAGGTCAAGGCGGGAAATTGACTCTGGAGGAAGGTGTCAGATTGACCGATTGTGCTGGTGTTTTTCGGGGTGAATATGGTGCCTTCATTGGTATCGTCGCTAAATCAGTATATTAGCTTTGATCTTATGCAATGTTGATGATGGCGGACACGTGAGGGGCCACTCGTTTAGTCCTTGTCTCACCGATTGTATTTTAGACAAACGTTTGGAGGCATCTAAATTGGATATATAGAAGAGTTTATGCTTGTCCTGTATCTCAGAGCCCCCTTGCAAGTACACTATTCAGGGAAGCCCTCCTACTTCTCCTGAGCGAGCGGCCCAAGAAGAGAGAAAATGAGGAACAAAAGCACGCCTTAACGGCACATGGGATAGTGGGTAGTAGATTATGAGACAGTTTTACATACCCGAAAATTGCAGGAAGACGCACAAACCGTCCTTGCTCAAAGGCTTCATATGTGTAGTTTTGGACGAAGTCGTTATCAATCACAGGGCCGTACATAAATAGAGGGGCTACCTGAGCGCCTGGAGATGGAGTATTGTAGTTATTTTCCTGGAGAAACGTTGCACTTAAACTTCTTAAGCAGGCAAGAGTATCTTCTTCGTCGACGCAACCTGTCCGGATAACCAAATTGTCGTACTGGTACTGGCTCTCTTCAACGTTCAGCATAGCTCCAAATGACTGTGATTCTGCGGCTGTGGCGTGGAAAAGGCCGTCGTCTCGTCCTCCATAAGCTGTTAGGTGGAGCGTAACGGATGCAGCACCTGCACTATCGCCGCCTATGGTGACATGCTGCGGGTCTCCTCCGAACTATAGACGGTGTCAGTCTCGATTTGCATTTATGAATGCTATAGATTCTGATAAAGATACAAACTCGAGAGTACAGAACCAAGATTAAATATAGAGATTATGGCATTTGCGAGTTGAATGTAGCGCCGGGAAGCGTTCTGGAGCTTCTTGGTAAATACCAATTGGCTTCTGAGTGCATGTTAAGGGGTTCCTCAAAGGTACTTATCAACTCCAGTGCGGTTCCCTCGCCAAAAAGCAGAATTTAGATAGGAACGGATCTTTCTTCAAACCTACCCTGCTCCTGATCCCCTCTTTACAAGAAACAAGTGTAAAATTCCTATTTTGCAAACCAAAGCATAACGTAATACACTAATGGAACGACAGATCTGCTTTTATGACTTACTCTACTAATGTACTTCTGCAACCACTCCAACGCTTTTCTCTGGTCTTTCAATCCGTTGTTTACACTGCCGCCAGCCAACACTTCCCGGCTTGCCAAAAATCCATATGGACCAACTCGGTAATTGAAATTGACCACAACAATATTCATCCCACTAGCCTTTATCAACCCGCTCCCATTGTAGTTGGCATTCCCGTTGGCGTTAAATCCGCCACCTTGAATGAAGAAGTATACCGGGAGCTTCGACTTGGAGGTCGCGTTAGTTGGCGCATAGACATCTAGGAATAGGCAATCTTCTGAAGTGGTATTATCCGTGGGGCTTGCACCAGTACCCAAGCATAGCAGACCATGCTGGAGCGCAGTTTGGTTAGCTATGGAGAATATGGGTGAACTTTACTTAGTACCTCATTGGCTAGCTGAATAGAGCTATCTGAAGGTGGGTCCTGAGGAGCTGCGAACCGCAGACTCCCAATTGGCGGCGCAGCATATCGTATTCCTAGCCACTGGGAGATGCCATTTGTCAATGAGGTCCCTTGATATCGGGTATAAGAGACATCGACGAGAGGATTAACCGCCTGGACCCATCGTAAGGAGATTGCAACGGTGAAGAAAATTCCGCAGAGCATCGGTTGTTGACTAGCAATGTTGATAGATATGTATAGGAATGTGCGAGTCCATTGCACGAAGGCCGGATTTTAAGGTTATTCCTAGATTTACATTTACTGACTCGGATCATGCGTAAGGGGTTTCCGTTGTTGATTGCCTTTCCCTGCATACCGTGCGCGATATAATGCGGATAAGGTCCATATTCTGAGCTATACTAAAAACAGAATGCAACGGGGATAGCTAGCGGGGTCATGAGAGCAAGAAAAGGGACAAATAGAAAAACAGCCGATACGTACTATAAGATTGGAGGATATTGAGCCAAGCCAGTCCGGGAAGCTGGCGCGAGCCACCAGATTTACTAGCCACCCTCTTGAGATGATGTGTCTCTTGTCATACCTTTTTCGCTAAAGACAGAAATCTGGATTAAGCCTGGACTTTATCGAATAATTTCGTGGAAGTCCATCGGACCAGTGCGTCTACGAGTGTACACCACCTCTTTACATCTCGTAAGTGCTTATTGATCTTGGCGACTAAACTACCTATTTTAGGCATAACTCTATACAGAAAGGGTATAAATCCGCGCAGTTTGATCGGCACGATCGGCACGCACTTACAACGAGATGCGCCGTCCAGGAGCCATGCGCTCTCTCCGAGCCACCCACGCCACTCTAGTGCCCTGTATTCTGCCATCTTCAACACGGACCCACGATCTTCCTTTCGCTGCTGCATAAGCTCTGAGAGCTAACGTGTTTGACCACTCCCCGGGCCACACCAGTCCTCAGGCCACTCCAAAAACCACCAAAAATCGGGAAAATCGCATTTTGATATCTTAACAACGGCTTTATAATAAATTCTAAAATTCCATAGCTAACCTTTTATGCCTATTCTAAGACTCTACTCTAACTTTGGAAGTAATTTATTAAGTGGTTCTAGAGGAATAGCAATTTAGCTCAAAATTGGGGGCCAAAACTTAATATCTTAATAACGGCTAGGCTTATTATTCTAGAACTTTAACAGGAGTCTTAGAATAGGCATAAAAGGCTAGCTATGGAATTTTAGAATTTATTATAAAGCCATTGTTGAGATATTAAAATGCGATTTTCCTGATTTTTGGTGGTTTTTGGAGTGGCCCGAGGACTGGTGTGGCCCGGGGAGTGGTTAAACACGTTAGGACTACTAATCCCATAAACAGTACATCCCCATGCTTCGCGTCTGAAATTTCTCCATCACACTACCTTCCGCGCTACTGCGGCAGCGAAATTCGCACCGCTGGATATCCCACCTACGATAAACCCTTTACTGTGGTGTATACTAGCGGGAAGGGAATGCTTGAGGGCGAAGAGGTACGGGGACAGACGATTTAACAGTGCGTAGGTGGCGATGAATCCCTTCAACCTTGGGATCCAATGTCGTGAAACAGCTCAGTCAACGGTGCCATGCAACCTCTAATTCCATTGACGAATCATCTGCGAAATTTCGCATGCTTGCAACACGCATGCTGACAATTAGATGACAGGGAAGAAGCAGCTGAATGAGATGGAGACTGTCAAATGCTGTCAGATTGAAAGGGGTATATGGCCCCCAAAATTCGGAGACAGGTCCCGCCGTCATTATCTTCCCAATTTCCTCGCTGTCCACTGTCCACACACCAGAGTGGTTTGCGCAAAGGAAAGCATGCGAGGGGTGAGGACTCGAGATTAGCGCAGGACATTTCCCAAAATAGTGGGCTGGTAAGGAGCGGACCATTGGCCAGATTTGGGGCCAAGACGGCTAAATAACGCTTAGTTGCGTGGTTTCCGCAGCAAAACACAATATGATTTGACACCCATGAACCCTTCAAGGTGCGGCTCCTGCCCATCAACGTTGCACAGTAAGCCACGGGAGGGAAGTAGGAAACCAGGAACCAGATCCCTCAGAGAGGCCTAATACTACTAGCCTGGCCAGCATCTATTGTTTTAATACCCACCATGCCGGCCACTCTTACTCGTGATACCCTGGGAGACTGTCCACCTTCGAGTTCAGTCAACGGATTTCTCAGGATTCCGCCTCGCTATGGAGGATTGAGTTGGATTATAATTCCACAGTACTTTCGCTTAAGGTCGCTGTCTTTTTGGGATGGTTAGCACGTTTAGAGAACATGAAGTTTGTTATTTTCCTTGGGTGGATCGCGCTCGCGCATGCGGCAGTAGGTGAGTATTTTCCCTGAATTACCTATATGTAGATAAAATATTGATAATTATTCCAGAGTCGTTTAACTCAACTAGTAATTCAACTAGTAATTCAACTAGTCATTCCTATTCCTCATCTCTATCCTCGTATACTTCGTCCACTACGTCGACGACGAATGATATCGGTCATTTCATTCTAAATGGCTTAGGACAAACTGTCACTACTTTGTCTTCATCCTCGAGTCGGCCTACTGCGTCCTCGAGTGAACCTGCCGCAAGCTCTGACAAATCTCCTTCCACAACCGTAAAAGCAGCCGTATCGTCTACATATACCTCTGCCAGTACGATCATTACCTCTACGAGTTATTCCAATACTCCCGGAGCATTCTCAAATCAATCGACGATTACAAGCCGAGTGCCCTACACCAATCCTTGGGCAGGCAACTTTTCTGGAACTCTGCCTCCAAATGGAAATGGTAAGATCTTTTCTATCTTACTCAATTTCTGCGTGTGCGGTTGATCTAGGTCTATGCATCGTATTAGGAGACTTCTCATTTTCATGTCTCACGCTGGGCTCATCTCCGTGCCCTTTCGGTCAAATTCTGATAAGAGAACAGGCAGCCTGTATGCGTGGCAATGCCAAAACCTATGGTATTCATACACGTCTATAAATACGGATTATATTACGGCTACCGATTCATTATACTACATAACGTCGACTATCCGAAGCGTAACAGTGACTATCATTTCAACCTACTATTCCACATCATTTTACACTTTATGCGACGGCCATCCACGAGTCATCACATCAGAACCAACTGCAACTTCAACCACGATCCTTCTCCCATCAACCACGACCATCCTAGCCGAAGGACTTTCAGTGGCATCGTTTCTAGAGCCTTCATGCACTATCAACTATATGGATTGCAGTGGCCTTTGGAGTACATACTGGTCGGCCTCCAGCGTATACACGGCCTATTCTTTTGAAGCTGCCAACACAGTGGTATCGTTGGGACCAGGTGCCTCGTATCTGGTTGTCAATGGGATTACAACGACATATCCGGCACCCGTGACGGCAATGCCTACGATCTCTATTGGAACTGAGGAAGTACTGCCATACTACGGCGGTGGTTGGACCTGGATCATCGTCACCACTCCGCCTCCAGGAGGTTTATTCCTTGAGGACGGATATACACTCACTCCGGGAGGCGTTGTGACAATTGAGCATGACGTCTCGACCACGGCCACGCCATATACGCCCCACTGTAACACCGATGCGCCAACCTGCACACCGGGGGCGCGATGTATGATCGACGGTGATAGGGTCCGGCTCTTCTATTTCCCTCCACAGACGAACGTATCTCGAGATATGTGTGCGACAGCCCCAGTTGGTGGTGGGATTACGAGTCGCCCCCCAACGAACCTAAGTAAGTACACCCAACTTTCTTTCATTATTGACAACGCTTGGGGTATGAAAGGCGTCGAGCCGCGGGCCGTTTAGTGGTGATGCGATTGGTGCATAATTTCTTGGTGAAGATCACCGCGAAACCTTTTCTCGATGGCATAAGAGATATTCTACATATTCGCTGTAATATTCATCTAGAGTAATGCTAACCGCTATATCAAATAGCTTGGACTCCAATTACAACAGGGCCATATACGGTTCTACCGGGGGATACAACATGGTACTCCGGAAACATCTACCTCTCTCTAGAACACATTCACGCCTATTGCAACTGGTCAAGCAGAGCAGTAGATGTTGGCGGCGACCATTCTGGCGAGTTTCTGACGCTTGCTCCATCAGAAGTCTACAGCCAGCGAGCCTATCCGATCACAACTGGGCAATACTCAGGAATGATCGGCTTCGACGATTATGCATACTCTTTCAACTGGGCGGACCTGGTGTCTCCTTACCCATGGAGCGCCTGGGATGCTTCATTTGACTGTATAGAGGAGCATTGCTCCATAGTCAATGGCAGCTACAACCCTTGGCTCGCAGTGCCCGACGCAATCCGTAGGCTAGATCCGAGATGGGCAACTTGCGATCTTAGTCTGTATGGATTGTATGATCCGCCAGTAGCGGTATCCTCGGTGGGAGATATATTTGCTACATCGACGTTTGTTCCTCAATCAACACCAGCAACCCCTCCTCAGGGACCGCAGTCGATAGCGTCGCCGACTAACACGCCACCAAAACCGAAAACTACGCCACTTGATCCTCTAGGAGGCTTTTCAGCGCAGCCTTCTCTTGGAGGTGGTAGCCCTGCAAATACAGCCCAGCCAGCCGACCCTAAGACAAGCGATGCTCAAGGCATTCCGCCGCAAACCGGTGGCGGTAATGGAGGTAATTCTGACCCAACAACAATCGCAACTGTCGGCAGCCAGCCGGTTGTGGTTGATCCCTCAGATCCAGGGGGTGTGGTTGTTGGTGGTTCCACTCTCAAGCCAGGCTCTCCTGGCACGATAATTGCAAACACGCCTGTATCGGTCGGTACAGGAGGCGTGATAATCGGTGGATCCACCGTCGCTATCCCACCTGCTTCTCCCCCTATTGCCACTGCCGGAGGTTTACCAATTGTTACCGACCCGTCAGCCCCGGGTGTGGTTGTAGTAGGCGGTACAACTCTCTCAGCAGGCGGGCCTGGTACAGTTATCGGCGGTACCAGTGTATCCGTCCTCGATCCCAGCCATGTTATCATCGGAGGGCCTGGTGGTTCCACAGTGTCCATTCCTGGAGCAGCCCCAACACCATTCACAACGGTTGGTGGTCTGCCGGTGGTAACTGACCCCGCGAGCCCCGGCACAGTAGTTGTAGGAGGACACACACTCTCTGTCGGAGGCCCCGGAACCGTCATCGATGGCACAACTCTCAGTGTCCTGGACCCAAGCCAAATCGTCGTCGGCGGACCTGGAGGGACCTCTACCATCGCCATTCCCACCCCAGCACCAACGTCAGGTGTTGTCATCACTGCTCCAAACGGCCAAGTCGTCACGGCGACCAATTCCGGCGGAAGCGTCGTGGTCGGCGGAGTAACGCTTTATCCCGGCGGTCCGGCAGCGACACTGCCAAACGGTCTCGTAGTATCGGACGCAACGAGTGGCCTAGTCATCGGCGGGAGTTCAACGCTTCTCTTCTCCTCGCTGGCACCCGCGCCCACGTCCGGGGCCGTCATCACGCTCGGCGGCCAGGTCTACACAGTCACGAACTCAGGCAGCAGCGTGATCATCGGGTCCCTCACGCTCTCGCCTGGCGGACCGGCGTACACGATTTCGGGCGTCGTGGTCAGCGATGCTACGACGGGACTGGTGGTTGGGTCAACGACGGTGCCATTCTCGACTCTGCCTGGAGCAACGGCAACTGGGCCGTTGCAGTATCAAGGCAGCGCGGCTGAGAAGGGAGTAATGAGTTTCACGGCATTGTTCGTGGCGTTTGTGGCGACGCTGGTGTGTATATAATGGTATGATGTGTATAGATAGCGCCGGGGTGAAATTGTTTAATGTATAGATGAGAATATGTGGATAGGAGCATGAATGCATTGTATCATTCCATGGCGAGAGAGTACATCTCGATCCAAGGCTTGCCTTAGCTACTCATTGCCGCTCAACATGTGTTCACGATGAAGATCTGAAGTCTTTCATGCTACCCGGGGCAAAAAGTGTAGACCTTGGAAAGGGGTCTTGAACAACTTCTAGCGCATTCTAGCAAAGCAGAAGTCCATCAGGGAGCTAACACCTCTGGAAACCCGAGGTTAAAGGTGTACAGGATGCAACAGCCCCGCTGACCCTTTGAACTCAATCAATAGTGCAACTTCCAAGCCTTTCATCCCACATTGTCCAAGCCCAAACAGTACGATCGCTCGATGGTAATGGCTTCACGTGAAAGGACAGATTTACTTGATATGCACTCTGAAACCCGGCATTCCCGCTTTCCTATGAGCTAAAAACGCACCGCCCCACGGAGCCCTATGACATCATATGCGCGCGAGCTCCTGAGTGGCTTTCACCGCCACCCCCGGGACCATCCAGCCAATGGCGATGTAGCGATGGTATGGAACACGATCTAACTTCTAGGAGGCTCTGGAAACGGACTATGACGAAGAATCGACGTCTGCGGCCGCATGACCGTTTCGAAATGAGGCAAGTTTTACCTTGGTGAATGACGTACAACCAAGGAAAGCAATACAAAAGGAGCTGTCCTTCTGCCAGTGAGCTTCCTTCTCCATCAACGAACAGCAAGCCTCTTCTACAACACAACCTCAATCAAATATTCAACAACTAAAACTACTTTCCAATTCCAATTCCGTCAATAAACATGTCTGATCCAGGACGCAAGGATTTCTTGACCAGTATGTCTTTATTCCTAGTCAGCTTTGAGCTTCAAGCTAACAGCAGCAACAGAGATGGAGGAGGAGATGACTCCAGACTCATCCAAGTCTACCCAGCAGAAGGCGAAGGAGAATATTACCGGCACCGGTGATAAGATTGCTCGGTATGCTTCCCTCACTCCTGCTTTTCTTAAACTAGATAACTAACCCTCCTCTAGTAGCTTCCAGCCCGACGACCAGAAGTCCACCGCCCAGGAGGCCAGCGACAAGTTCGGCCGCTCCAAGGACGAACACGTCCACGGCGGCACCGATGAGAGCATCGTGGACAAGGCGAAGAACGCTTTCGGCCTCGGCGACAAGCACTAGATTCGACGATGGAGTTTCATGAAGTCACGACTAGTGGGGCCTGAGATGGATTGGACGACTTTTTTCCTGAATTTGTATTATGATGCCAACATGACATAATCATCACGAAGAATGAATTGAGCTCTTATTCATACTCAAACAAGCTTGACTCTGTTGCTGTGATTTGAATGTGATCATAAAAATGACTTACTATCCAGGGCTTGTGCATTATCGTGGCCTATGCGATTCAACGACGATGGATTATAATGTTGGGTTCATTCATCCGGTTTCACATCGCCAGCATCTGTTTTCTATCAGCCACTATGTTTGTCGTCCTCTAGATAGCTCCTTTGTATTATGACAGTTAAATTAAGAATACGATGATGAGTAGAATGAGTACTTGGTGCTTAAGGCAAGTATTTCCGCATTCGTTGGTAGAGCCGTTCTCCTCGCAAGCTCGTGGAGAGCAGTTGCTCGAGAGGCTAGAATGCCGTTGACTGGACAATGCAATACTCACGTGGTTCATTAAACACGAGTTACAAGCAGCAATTGCAAGCTCTGGGCGTCTCGATTTGACACGTCGCTATGGAGCATACGAGCCCTTTAGCTGTTGTCCGCGGCTGCAGGCCGAAACGCCACCTTTCCCTCGTGCAGCGGAGGGTAGATCCCAGGTCCGAAAATCGTGACTGGTAGGCAATGAGCGGGCAATGATTGGCATATGCTGGAGCTCGGGCCGGATGACGTTGCAGATTGTCGCGATGCGAGCGTTGCCAGGTTAGCGGACGTGTTTGTATGGTCCGAGAGACACCCAACCTCCAGATTTCCAGCCACCAGCACCACCAGCCTCACCAATTTTTCCACCAACAATTACTACCACCACCCGTTACTGTTGAAGGGAAGCATTCCATCTAAGCCAAACACTCTCTCCTCTACCTATTACTTTTTGCAGAAGATCTGTAGTTCTGACCAGCAAACATTCCAGTTGTTGATTCCGACCGAAGCTCTGCGACCTCGATCTCAACCAAACCACCTCCAATCGCAATTGGGCGCCGTCGAGCCTCGAAACAGATACACTAGCCTTCCGATCAATCGCTTGAGGCTTACAATCTTTCGTCCGACACATTCTTTACTTCTCCATCGAGTTCGGGCCGCCGAACAAAGCGACTGCATTCCTCCCCCTAGCATCCTCCCGGCCCTTCGGGAGCCGTTGGAGAAACACCACTGGACCAGTGGAGCCCGTAGCGGCAGGAGAGTAGCACAGCACGAATGGCGAATCTAAGGTTCGCAGTTAGCATGCAACGTGGGTTTCCCATGCCCCATTTCCTGAAAAGGGTCGGGAATGGAAGACTGACAAATTGACACAGGACTAATACCGTTTCTGGGCTATCACCATGTTCTCATGATACTCATCGCAGTAGCCATAATCCTACTATGTAAGATTTACCCGAATTTCCACGCAGAAAAGCCCCCTTGCTAATCATACCCCAGCACTCCTCCTGGCAGGTTGCTCATCAACCTCACCCTTAATTCCCGGCATCTTCCTCATTTCCATGTTCTATCAGCACTACACCCCCACGTACGATACCTCGCAAGTCGACCCGGGCGTCACAGCCGCCATTGCCAACATTGTGGGCCAAGCCCAACTAGCAGTCAGAGTAGGCTACTTCGGCATCTGCGTCAGCCCAGACGGCGGCGGGTGGCTTTGCAGCAACAACGCAACGGCGCTGGCGGAGCAAGTCAGTGTGGATCAGGATCCGCTGAATCTGATCTGGGTCGCGAGCACGTTCAAGGACAGCATTATCTTCCCCTACCTGCTGTAAGTATCCCCGATCCCCACCCAACCCCGCAAAACCAGTCTACCCAAGAAAACGCGCTAATCGAGTGTGACGAACAGGATCGTCGCGATCATCCTCGCCTTCATAACCTTCATCCTACTCGCGACCTTCCCGGGCTGGCACGAAGAGCGCGACCTGCGCACGGGGTCCGACGTCGACGTGAAGCCGTTCCCCTCGCGGCCCGTGTCGCAGGTGGCGCTGGCGCTCATCTTCATCGCGTCCATCTTCGTGCTCGTCAGCGTGCTCTGGCAGCACACGGCGTCGGTCGCCGCGGCCACGATCGCGCAGGACCTGGGCAATGGGTCCGTCAAGAGCGGCGTCGGCACCAGCGCCATGGTGCTCGGCTGGTTCGGCTTCGTGCTGCTGATCATCGTGACCATTGGCCTGCTCGTCATGATCCTGAGCATTATCGTGCTGGATCGGTTGACGGATAACGATTGAGCATGTCGGCGTGGCGGATTAATGAATCGTGCTTCGATTTGGATGTTCTCGTCCAAAATTGGCAGGGCATGCGCGGTTTTCTTTTTGTGCTTGGTTTTCAGCGACTTGCATCGGGTGGCAGGAGGGATACTGCCATTCATATCCATCCCCACTTTTTACCTCTTCTTCCGCTACGACTGCTCTTCTTGACGGGAGAGTGGCCGGGATTTTTGTACAGCGACGACTGAGTGGCCTGCGAAAGGGGCTCAGTGATGGCATTGTGGGCGTTCTTTTGGCTTTGGGATTTGGGCACGTGTGATGAGCGCGGTACAGCGAGCCGCGGATGAAAAGATTAGATGCCGATTGGATGATCAGACGCGATGGGATTGGATTGGATTGAATTGATGGATGGAATGGCGGGGACAAATGTATCTAGATGACCCGAGCAAACGAACAAACACGGCTTGAATGCACGATCGAGAAAGGTCACGTTGAATCGAATTCTTAACTTGTAGTCTTGCACGAGTGGACCGGTGCTTAAACGTACTTTTTAACATTTTCTTGGATCTTGTGAGATGGCGTTGAGTGAGCTCCCGAATAGCGCTTTTTACAATACAAGATAGGGGAACGGGAAGCAGGGATGTGTGCTATTCATACAATCCAACGGCACAAAATTCACTCGTTCGAGTAACATTAACTCGTTCGAGTACCGCTAACTCATTCAAGTACCGTCAAACCAGGCATCTTTCTCCAATCTCTGCCCCAGTCTAAACTTTCTTCTTCTTCTTCCCGCCTTTACCACACCTCACACCCCCGAATACACAGCCGTGACCGCCCTCCCGCACTCAACCCTCTGCTCCATCTCCACGCTCCTCCCGGCCACCTTGACCTTCTTCCGCGGTGTAATCTGGAACCTGTTCCCCTCTCGCCCTTGCTCCCTCTCCGCCCCGGCATCCAGCGGCCGGATATACACCGGCGCAGCCGCATTGCTCCTTTTCCCGGTGCCAAGCTGATAAAACTCGTTGTTGCCAAAAAAGACGACATCAGCGCCCCAATTAGTGTCGTTCTCCGACGAGCGGGGCGACGCGGCGACGTGGGTGGTGTTGTCCAAGACGGCGGCCGCGTGCGACGACCCGACGCTCAGCCGCGCGAGCCGGATCGGGACCGCGCGCTTCCGCGCCTCGTCGTACTCGGCCAGCCCGCTGAGCGCGGGGATCCTGGTCGGGGTGGCCTGCGCGTGCGTCCAGCGGCCCGTGCCGAGCTGGCCCCAGATGCCCTGCCCGCAGCTGAGCGCGTCCGCGCTTACGCGGGGAGCGCTGCCGGGGCTGGCGGCTGGGGCGGGCTCCGTCGCGTCGACGGTGAAGAAGCTGGTGGAGCCGCCGGCGGCGACGGACGTCACGCGCGGGACCTGCGAGGTGCCCGCGTACGGCTTCTGGATGGGGAGGAGGGCTGGGGCGTCGACGAAGGTGCTGTCGGGCGTGCAGTCGAAGCCGAGCTGGCCGAGCGAGTTGTCGCCGAAGGTGAAGGCGCGCCCCTCGCGGTCGGCCGCGAGCGAGTGGTAGTCGCCGGCGGCGATGCTAGTGATCTCGAAGCCGCGCAGCGTGATGATTTCGTGGCATTGGTCGTAGCTGCCTGGTGGCCGCGTCTGCCATGTTAGCCCCGGGATTCCCATCTGGCCTTTCGAGGGGAAGTCTTGCGAGCCGGCGGCGGCGGAGAAGACGCGGCCTTTGGAGGTGAGGAGGAGGACGTGTTCGAGGCCGCCGGCGATGGTGGTGATGCGCTCGCTCCACGCGAGGTTGTGCGGTGTGAGCGTGCGGTAGGATATGCTGCTGGAGGCGTCCCAGAAGGGGAACCAGGAGTTAGAGGGGGGTTTAGGGCCCGTTTTCTGCTCGGCTCGCGAGGCGGGGATGGAGTAGACGGTGCCTGTGGCGGAGAGGGCGATGATGCGGTCGCGGGAGATGGTGAGAGAGGTGAGGTTTTTGCCCTGGAGGGTGTGGGTGGGTGATCGGTTCTCCTTAGAGTGGCCTGTGCCCCATTGCAGAAGATCTCCTTTGTCGTCAATGGCCACAGCGAAGTTCCTGTCGAGCTTAAGGTCGCGGAGGAGCACGCCATCGAAGAATGGTATTCGTCGCGGAGTTTTGATGAATTCCTCGTCTGAGTCTGGGGCTGCTACTCGGCCCGAGTTGGAACCCCATGCGTAAACCCCAGGATTCTCCCAGCTCTTCTTGACCTGCAGATGCTGCGAGCTGATCAGGTCCCGATTGTCCTCCTTCGACACTGCCCTCCTCCTCGGCTTCTCGAACTCGAGTTCAGGTTCTGGAGGCGGTTCCTCGGCGTGAGCTTCACGAAAGATGCGGTTGCCAGAGTACCATTGCCATGCTGATGCAATGGCTCCGAGGGTGGTGACGGTAGCGATGGAGCGGATGAAATGCTGTTGGCGGCGGTATGCGTAGGGTGAGACTGCAACTCTTGTATTATTATTGTTGTGGGCTCTATTTCCGAAGTTCCTCCATGCCCGCGGTGTCTTTTGGATGCGTGGTATGGTCCGTGGAAGGCATCTGGCGTTGAGCATGGTGTGAACGATGGTAGCGGAGGCGTCGTGTGGGCTATTAGTTGAGGTGGAAGATCAGAGAGAAGTCATGATAGAGATTGAATACAAGAGACTAGATACAAGAGGCTGGATACAAGAGACTGGATACAAGAGACAATGCCTTATCTCGGTCCCAGACGATCAGCCAATTATAAGCTGCTTACATAACAGATTAATCATCTTATGTTGTTGTCGTCTGGTACACGGTTCGGAAATTTGTTAGTCCCTCGCGCCGATTTGTATGTGATTCTCATATAAACTCGCGCGCCATACTAAATTTTCAGCTATTAATCAACAACGAACCAACGCCTTTATAAACAATCGGCCAACGTTATGTTCTAGAGCTTTATAAGGCGATTCTAACGCTGCCAAAATTATTGCGAACGGCCTGGTGGTTACTGCTACATTTCGCCTTAAATAAGCGGGTCTCCCCTTTAAAGTTCTGCTTAAAACTCTACTGCCATTAATTAACAACAAACTAACGCCTTTATAGACAATCGGCCAACGTTATATTCTAGAGCTTTATAAGGCGATTCCAACGCTGCTAAAATTATTGCGAACGGCCTAGTGGTTACCGCTACGTTTCGCCTTAAATTTCGCCTTAAATATTACCGCCATAACAGTAAATATTCAGCCAGAGCCATCAACCATCACCAATCCTTAACGTTTGACCTCCTATATTAATATTTATAGTAGATAAACACCTAAATAGCTAATAAATTGCATCTAGATTAATTCTATGCCTTATTACCTACTTTATTGCTCCTCCGCTACCTGTACCACCCAAACATTAACCTGCGAACCCCTTACCGACTCCATGTTTACCAATAAGCTATATAGCGCCGTTTGGTACAAAGAAACGCTCAAAGGCCTTAATAAGGAAGCTAAAAGTTAGACATGCGCCCAGTACAGTACCTAACTGTCCTCGTACTACTAGCAAGGTAGTGGATAATACTATTAGTGCAGTAAACGTCTTTAAAAAGCAACGCACTGATAACAAGGCGTCTTAATCACTGGCAGCAGATAGCGAAGCTCTTTAGTTACTGCGGACAGATCTATAAATATCTCAACTCTCTACCAGCTTGGCCAGCTAGGATACACCTTAACTCTCTACTAGCTTAGCCAGTTAGGATATACTAAAGATGCGGGTAGCTAGGGCTTAGAGAAAAATCCAAGATAAGAAGAAGCCCAATATAACAACTTAAGCACGAGATAACGCAATTCAGGGTACTATATCACTACTATACGGCGACGAATTCTATGCAAAAAATGAGTAGGTAACCTGTATTTAGAGGCTAATCTATAATCGCATTAATGTTATCCTTATTGCACAAACCGGCTTTGGTAAAAGCCTTATTATGTAAGTAATTTCAATCCTTTATAAAAATACTATATTGCTGATATTTCTTCCTCTAAACGAGATTGCAAAAGAGTAAGTTCAAAAGGTTAATCAGATTGGTGGTAATGCGCTACTCCTTAACGCTGATGTTAAGGATATAGATAAAGCGCTTAAGAATGCAAGAGCTGGCCTATATACCTATATCTTTATTAGTCCTAAGCTTGCCAGTATACCATCTTTCTGAGATCTGCTTAAAGACCCCAAGTTTAAGAAGCGATTGGCCTTGGTCGCTGTTAATAAAGCTCATCTTGTTATATAATGGGGCAAGAAGTTTCGCCCCAAGTATACGCAGCTACACTATATGCGCAATCTAATTGGAAGCTCGGTTCCGTGGTTTGCCTATTCTGCAACTTTTAATCTAGAAATGTTAGAAACGGTAAAGAAGTCCTTAGGCTTTAACAATACTAATATACACCTTAAGCAGACTTCTATTTCCCGTAGAGAGCTTATCTTTTGTCTTGGCTAGATACTAAAGGATACAATTACTAAATATACCTCGCTCTGCTTCTTTTTTAATAAGGCTGTTAATCCTCTAACTATTAAAACATATATTAATCCTACCGTCTTTTAGGGAGGGAGTCGCTTAGCTACTCCGCATAAGATTCTAAAGACTATTATATTCTTTAACACTAGAGTCTAAGCTATAGAGGCGCATAGAAGCATATCTAAGTACCTATAGCAGCTATATCTAGCTTAATATACTAAGAATATCACCCGCTTAATTATGGCTGTATTCCATTAAACAACCTCATTATTTAGCAAGAAGTTAATACTAGATAAGTTTAGGAAACTAGCAGAATCTTTTAAAATTCAAATTATTTTTACCACAGAGGCTATTGGGATTAGTGTTGATCTTCCAGACATCCGCAGAGTGGTTATATATATAATACCGGCGCCTAAATAACATTTCTCTTTTCTTCTACAGCGTGGTGGTTGAGCTGGTCGCGATAGTAGAAGGGCTAAAGTAATCTTTCTGTTTAAACACTAGTGCTTTAGCGAACGAGACCCACTCCCACAGCTAAAGCCAAAGGCAGTACACCGTTTGAATTCTTGCCGATAGTAATAGTCTTGCGCACCATTATCCCACCCTTCCCCTACCTCTCAGCCATTACCATTACGCGGATCCTGATTACCGTCAGTTAATTCTATAAACTTAGACGACTTGTTAGCCAGTAACACCATCCAGTTAAAGTGGGGAGGTAAAAAGGAAGACAAGCAGAAGCGTATAGAGATAAGAGATAAGTTTTTCCAGCTATATAACGATCACAAGTGTATCAAGGAAACACTATATAAGTATTTCGCCAAGCCTAACGCTTTAATTGCTGCTAATACCAATAAAGACTCCTGCTGTAGTCACTGCAATAACTCCCTTTAGTTAAGAACGCCCGAACATAAAATATATAATAAGAAGGGGGCAAATCTGGATACTAAAAAGAATTATATCCTTAAGAGACTTCAGACGTGGGCTTAGACATTAGCAGTACCTGCAGCTATTAGTAGATCTGCTCTATTTCCAACACATTACACTATTGCCGTTCCATATACTATACTATATTAAATAGCATGTCAATTCCACCTAATTACTACACGTGAACACCTCAACAACTATATAAATAAATGGGAGTACGCAGATCTGCTATCTGAAAGTCTATAGCAGGAGCTGCGTGCGGCCGGTCTTAAATATAATTATATACTACACCCTTCTTTACAGGGTGTAGATGCGATATTTAGGATTTCTGGTGTTAATCCAACGCCAAGCTAGAGTTAAACTTTATTAATTAACTCCCTGTTCAATGCTGCCATATCTACCGCTACTACTAGTTAGGCTGTATTAGTTGCTACCATATCTACTGTATAACCGCGACTCTCTTTAAGCCTACCCCCGCGCCAGTCTCCTTTGCGTAATACTTAGGTGCTATTGCCTGCAAGATATAGCCCATTAAGCTTACGAAGCCTAAATATATAATACATCCAGAATACACTAGATGTAAGAAAGAGAAAGAGGTTTTAGTTATTATCGCGGTTATAAAGGGAAGGTAAGTTATTGCTATTCTAATAATATTTTTGCACCCTATATGTTCCACTAAGCCCCATTACTAATAAGCTGTTTAATATATATATAGTAGTATATAGGGAGCTTTGGCTTTATAACCGGATTAATATTACCGCCGTTATAAGCAGTGTAAAAGGGCAAAGCCTAATACTAAAAGATAATACTTAATCGAGCATTGTAAATAAAAGAATGGAATGACTTAAGTTATACTAGAGAAGTCGTTGATTAATAGAGGGTAGAGGAGAAGTTGTATTAAAGTAAGGTAAAATTAAAACCTAAGCTTCTTCTAAAATATATATAACCCTAAGTCTTATACACGTAATAAGAAAACAAACCAAAATAACTAAGGGGCATTTAATACTACTATATTACCTCCCTACCTAAAAACGTTGTCCCCTAACGTTTCCTTACATCTCCTAAAGTAGGTAATAGATACCCTAAAAAAGAAGACACCCTAACGCCTAATACTCCTCCAACTTATCCAAAGCTGCCTATACTCCCTCCTTAATCATCGCCTCCGCTTCTTCTGTATTATTCTTATCTACTACACCTTCTGCTTTAAGTTCTGCACTCCTATTATCCTGCGTATTAATATCTCTAGCTTAGAGGTTTAAAGACACTATTTCTTAAACAGTATGCATTTCTGCTTGCACTTTCTTCTATAAAGGAGATTGTAGAATACTGGAGTCAATTACCTGCTCTTCTAAAGCAGCACCCCTTTCCGAAATTGGTGAAGGCGTTGGGTGGTATAATACTGCTAGTTTATCAGTGTTTTCTAAGGTACTAATAACTGTTGATAATTATTTAGGGGCAGTATCCTAGAGGCCATCTCCCTTAGGCTTACTTAGATCCTTTAGTTCACGGTTAATCTCCATAGGCACTACTTTATTATTGAAGATATTAGGACCAAAATTCAGAGCAGTAGTCCCAGCGTCTTAAGGCGTAATAGCCCCATCCTTGCCTTTAGTGTAGCCTTTAGAACCATGCTTAGTTAATAGAGGAGCGCTAAAAGTTATACCCTTGTTTTCTAGATCTAAACTTAGGTCTTTAAGGTATTTTAAGTTATCTACAGGACGCCTATAGCCTTGTTCCTTTACCAAAAAGTAAGACTTTGCCCTAAATACCTCTCGTTCAAATTCCTTAAGCTCTTTAAAACTGTTACAGACAGCCTTAGCAATACGCGCCCTATATCTTTCCCAAAATGCTTCATATTTATTATTTAAGGTAGGATTTAGGATTATCCGCTGTTCTGCCCTTACTTGAGGATTATTCTATAAAAGTCTTCCAACCAAAGCATTTAAAAGGGCACTCTTTGCCTATAGTTGTATATAGGCCGGGAATTTATATGGAGGAATACTAGTAACAGGTTCGCCAGTAGGAGTTAATACTAGGGGAAGACTAGTTAGATTTATCTATATAACCTCCTACTGGCTTTTAAGCCCAGGGATTTCTAATTTCCTAGTGTTTGGCAGGATTGCGATTAAGTCTAGAGTAATAATTAAGCGGCTTAATGTTGCTTAAGATGCTCCTTATGTAATAGTAGCTTTTTTGAACCATACTTCTCTAGTTTTTAATATAATAGGCATCCAGTCAAGCTTAAACTTTTTAGCATTAGCCTTAGTCCAGGCCATCTCCATATTCTTAATACGCCCCCTACTATTAAGTTCTCCGCACTCTTAAAGCAAATCTACCCATTTTGGTATATACTGATGCATTCCAGGTAGGAGTTCTGCATAAGACTAACTCCCCTCCTTAATTAAGAAAACACAAGAATAAAGCCAGCTGTTTCTAGAATTTAGCCCTCCTTTGCGTACCTGGAGAAGATTAATTTCCAAGTTCCGTTTTTTAGGAAGATGGCCATTGAGAAACTAGAGCGCGTAGCTTAGATATGCAATGAAATAAATAGCATTATTAGTGCGTAAAGCTACGGTATGTCTATAGTGCTCCAGATCTATGCAAACCACCTATTATAGCAAGGAATGATATATAGTCTAGAGGATACCATCTTTCTCTTTCCCAGCAGTCTTTCGCAAATAGTATATGTATATATTAAACTCTTCCTTAAAAATGCCTAGAATTCTAACGTCTTCCCACTATTTAAATAAATTGGCGTAGTGGATTCCGAGTAGGTCCTATTTAAGTTCCCCTTTTAAGCCTAATATAAGCTTTCTTAATCCTACGCGGTCTACTAGATAATTGCTAGGCTATATAGCAGAATAAGCGTAAATTCCAAGGTTATCGTTTATATACTCTAGGCGACTATTCTTTTTAAACCAGAAATAGGAGCTTTTAGCCGTCTAGAGAATATTAACAGTATTATAGTTCTCAAAGACTGAGTAGATTTGTAAATATAAATTAGTAAAAGAAACGCTGGCATCTAATCCTAATAACCCTACCATTTTCTGAAAATGTATCCGGTATAACACGCGGACTTCTGTTCTATTTCCCTGCTAGGCCGCAATGAATTGGTATAAGATAGAAAAGATACCGTCTTCTAGCTCTTTCTTGGAATTAAGGGCCTTAATTAATTCAGCTAGCGTTCTAGAATAATACAAGCATTTTATTTTCTGCTTTGGCTGTGCTTTTCTAACAATCACCTCTTCTTTAGCAATTATTGTTGCTTTTCCCTTCCGCCTGTTAGCTCTACCAGAAGCCAGAGGTTCCGTAGGTCCTATCTTTAGCTTCTTTCTTAGGGATTTCTTGGAAGCTTTCCTAGCCCTACATTTCTATAGGGAGTCGGCGACGAGGTCGTCCTCTAAAGACGTAGATTTATTAGATTCAGAGTCTTCTCCTTACGCTTTAGGTACCTTACCTCCAAATAGAAACGAGCTACGCAGCATCCTTACGTTTAAGCCTTTAACCTCCTCAAAAGGTAATAGTAGAGGTGCCGGAGTAACTAGCTCTAGTGCAGATTCCTCTTTAGTTTTAATAGTTAAGGCTAGCACCAAAAGCTTATAGCCCTGGCTTAGATAATAAACAAGCTTCTATTTCTTAATTAACTTCTTGTTAACTACCAATCCAAATTTATAGGCAGTAAGAAAGTCTAAGGGTGTTAGGTATAGGGTCCTTAAGATCCCAGCCTTTAAGAGTTCTAGGCGGCTTAGTATTATATTATTAATTATTTCTAACGTATCCTTCCTGGAGATCTGACTTCTTTTTACCTAATTAATAAAGATATAGATACTTTTTAGTGTATAATATATATAGAAGAGCTTGTAGGGACCTTCTAAAAGTTCCTTTCCCTACTTTTTCTTAATTATATTTCGCACCGCCTTAATCTCATTAATCTTATAGGTAATCTTAGAGAGCTTTTTAATATCCGCAAAGGCGTTTTCCTAATCTTTATTTCCCAAATTTCCCTTAAGCTTATTATCCTTCTCAATCTCAACTATTGTATTTTTTACAGCCTTAACCACATTATGCTCCTGGTTTATAATAGCCTGTATTAAACCATAATAGATATTCACGCGTTAATCAACCGGGTGGCTTTAGGCGGCCCTAAAAATAACCTCTATTGTCTACGCCTTTCCTTGGTATGCGAGGGCCATTAACCAAATAGTAGGAGGCAGAGGCGTAGGAGGCAGAAGCGTAGAAGGTAGAGGCAGCGGCTTTCCTTTTAAGCAGAGTTTCATAGTTCCAGACTTTTTTGCAGTGATATTTCATATACATAACGGGCGTATAGGTAGTATTTTAAGACAAGAGTCACAACAGTATCTTCTTAATATAAGAGAAAAGTAAATAGGCGCGTATAACTGAATAAAACGAGATAATAAGAAATTAAAAAAAAGGCCTTGTAGTATTTTCCAGAAAAAGGTAAATCAAAAAAGATCGTTATGTGAATTGTTAATATGTTAAGAAACTTTAACCAGCGGTTAAAGTTATCTAATTGGTTAGATTTCCCTTGCCAAGACTTTTCTATAATAATAATATTAGTTAGTACTAAATTTTTTAAAAGAGTAACCAAGAATTAAACAATGCTTAACTTTAACCTCTAATATGCTTGACTAAGGTTTCTTAAAGTAAGTAGCTCTTCTCTTAACTTAAAAGAAAATAAAAATGCTAAATTAAAAATTGCAAAGCGTGAAAATATAAAATACTTATAAGAGATAGTTACTAGTAATAAGGATAAAAGGAAGAAGACTATGCATAAAGTCATTCTCTGTAAGAGCAGTTATCAAGACTAAGGATTTAGAACCAGCTTTAAAGAAGTAAACTCTTTTCTTAATTGCTTATAGCAGTAAGGTAAGGTAGGAGTGTGGTAGAAGACTTAGTCTCTAAAAGTATTAGCCATTATAGTGCCGAGTGTTCCCTAGATAAGCCTTACTTACAGTTACTTTACGCATTCATTATGGAGATAAAGAGAAGAAAGAGAAAGAGTTACTGCTTATAGTGGCAGGTGTCCTAAGTGACGGCTTGCCTATAGAAGGATCTTTATAGAAGACCGTCTCTTAGTAGAGCTATAATCCTTAAGACATAATAAGATTATGATATAATTAGAAGGGAGGAACGTATATAAAGGACAGGTAGAACCAACTATAACTATAACGTAATCTTAGTTAATTACTATTTGTAAAGGCTTCCTCTCTTACTTCTTTCCTTTTTAATTAGGCTTGGCTTGCACAATCCTTATACTAATGGAGTAGTACGGCGCCATACTAGTATAGCAGGAAACTGGCTGTTTGTCTTTTAGGAAGCTTAAAGGAACTCTTTTAATAAGTAGTAGCAATTAAGTTGCTTAAATAAGAGGGTAAGAGGAATTTTATAGACAAGAACTTAGCTAACTCTTCCTAAAGATTACCTTTTCTCTACCTACGCTACAGCCTCCTCCTCAGGTGCCTCTTCTTCTGTAGGGACCTCTTCTATATTATATTGCTTTTTGTTTGGACCCATTTCATTCACTCTTTCCCATTTTGGGATTAGCGCATACGCGCTCCATAAGAGTTACCACCAATATGTAGAATAGACCTCTTCTCCCTCTAGACACCAATAACACAACCAATTAAGCAATTGCTATACCGTAGCTACCAAAGTGCTACCAATACTAATCAGTGATCACAGATTAGGAGACGGTACTATTTTAAAGAGGAATCAACCACGAAAGGCCCACCTGCCTATACAGAGAACCCTTGTGTGAGATTTGCTAGGGAATACGCGTTAAGAAGTAGACGCCTACCTATACTTATATTTCTACGACTTAATTCGCATTTAAAGATTTAGAGGCCTACCTGTGCTCGTCTTTCTGTATCGCGTCCATTACGTATTTGCGGCACCTACGTGTTTTACTGTTTATCGCAACCTACGAACTTAATACGGCCTCTATACCAACAACTTTCCCTCCCTCTATACCTCCGAAAACCCCACAGCGACCGATTCTGCCTCCCTCCTTACCTCCTTCTATACAATAAATACGAGCCATGGCGGACTGGTTAGCAAAGCTAAAGAATAAGAATCAGTGGCCTAACGGCTTTAATCCCACAAATAAGAAGAAAGATAAAAGAGATGCTTTTATAAGATATAAATGCTAGGTCTATAACTAATTATAGTTACAAGATAATGATCTCTGGGAGCAATTTAAAGAAGACTTCGATAAATGGACGGCATAGCTATTTAATAAAGTTAATAAGACACACTTACGCAATTTATAAAGTGCTCTGCGTAAGTATAGAGTTTAGGTATATAAGTTAAATCGCCCTCCTAAGCTAAATGACGCACTATATAAATGCCTTTAGGAGGAAGAGCTGACTGCTTAGATAATACTAGAGATTCAACAAACAATACCAAAGGATAGAGAATTTAAGTTAAACCTTATAGCATATATGCTAAAGACAGGCGGAGTTAAAGTACGAGTTAGTAACCTTAACAACGTTAAACAACAACCTACGCAACACTAAAACTTACCTCCTCCACTCTTACTAGCAGACCGTACTGCCAAAGATATTATTTCCCTTATAAAGTTAATCACAGTAGACAACAAATACAGCGGTTAGAATAATAACTTTAACATTAAACTTAATATCTTTAAGAATTACTGCAAGTAACTTAATATTACTAATAACGTAATAAAGGCAAAGGCATATTCTAATATACTAAAGGATGATGCTCTTAACCACTTCTTTGCAAATTAAGCATTATATAGAGAAAGTACACCTACTTTTACTTAACTTTACGGTGCAACATAAGCCTATTTTAAGAATAATAACCACCACCGCTTTTAACTTTAGTTATTTAACAGCCTTACACTAAAGGAAGTTATATCTCAACCGGAAAATACGGCCAAACAGAAGAAGGAATGCCTTAATATCTTAGTTAGAGACCTCTAAAAAGCATAGAACGGCGCCAACGAGACTATAAAGGGTGACGCCGCTTTATAATAGCGCTTAATTATTACGTATTAAGACAACTTAGCTTACAGTTACGTATACTTTTAACCACCTAATATATTACCAGCCTTAATTAACTCTCTTTAAAGCTTAATTATTACCTACGAAAGAAGTTACCCACTGGCTATAGCTGCCTATATTATAGGAGAAGATAAAGAGGAAGAAGCGTACTATATAAACTGCTAATACATTCGTAATAACAACAATTATAATAATCGCGGTACCTTGCGATTTTAATGCTTCCCGTAATACCCTTAGAATCGCAACACTTAATACCTTTAAGAATAATACCCTTAAGACCGAAATCCTTAATTCCGCAACCCTCGTGACTTACAAGTTAAGAGATGCTTTATTTGCAAGAAATAAGGCTATTAGTCTACCAAATACTTAAAAGAAGAGTAAGAAGATTAGAAAGAGAAGTATAGATATAAATACGGCTGTACCTTTAATTGGAATGCTGCCTAATGGATTACCGAATACAAAGGCACTAAAGATAATAATAATCTTAATAACTTTTAGACCTTTATACTTAATCTTAAAGAAGATACTAAACACGCTAAATACTTTATATTATTAATAGTTAAGAAGTTAAGCAACTTTATAACTTAATATATACTTATAGGAGTAGTTCCTAATAAGTCTACTTTCCCTTTTATGTATTTAACCACCTCTAAAGAGACCTCTTAATACAACTCTAACAAATAGTACGGTATTATGATTGATATAGGAGCAGCAAGAGCATTAACTGCTAGATTTAGCCAATATCTTATATATAAGGAGACCGTTGACTTAATAGCCACACTTAATACTTCTAACGCCAGCGCCATTAAGGTTAAGTTCGGAATTGGCTTAATATTATTAGTAGGTTCTCTTAAAGTGCAATCACTGGTAGAAGAGATTGTGTTTTATATTATATACGCTAATACCCCATTTCTTATAAGCCTACGAGATCTTAACTCTCTGGGTTGCTACTACAATAACCTTACTAATAAGGTAGTAACTCCTACATCAACAGTACCAGTGGCACAACAGTTCGGTTACCCCTTCCTACTATAGGGAAAGACTCTACAGTAATTTGTTACTGCATTAATTACATTAATAGCATGCTACTTAACGGTAATAGAGTTGTTATAATTGCACCGTCGTTTCGGCTATCCTTTAGTTGGGAAGTTATATACTCTACTTAAGCATTTAGGTTATAATATTAACAAAGAGATGATTAAGAAGCTAACCAAGTACTATTACCATTGTTAAAAGCATGGTAAATCCCTATATAGATTTAAGTTTAAGCTTCCTAACAATTTAGACTTTAATTATACGGTATTTATTAATATCTTCTATATTAACGGTAAGCCAGTACTCCATATTATTAATAAGGCTATAGGATTTACCGCCGCCCAATTTCTAAAAGATATATCTGTAAAAACTACCTGGGAGGCTCTTTGTACTTATTAGCTTAATACTTATCTCAGTCCCCCCGATTTAGTTATACATGACGCCGGCACCAACTTTAATAGCCGTAAGTTTCGTTAAAACGCCTCTATAGTTGCAACGAAGACCAAGTGCGTGCCTATTAAGGCTTATTAGAGCATTGGAAAGGTTAAATGAGGTTATATAACCCTTCTTCACGCCTACAAGATTATTTAAGAAGAGATAGGTTTAGATATCTTAAAGGAGGCATATTTATAGATGGCTGTTAAGGCGTTAAATAATTCTATAGGCCCTAACGGCTTGGTACCAACTCTACTGGTATTTGGTGCTTTCCCACAAATATTAAACAGTGATATACTGGCACCATCAATTTAACAACGTGCTGTTGCTATATATAAAGCAATAGAAGAGATCACGGAGGAGAGAGCTAAGAGAATGGTTAATAACGCACTTAACACTTAAAACAGTCCCAATATAGAAGCTTTATATGACCTGCCACCTAATTCCCCAGTGCTTATATATAGAGAGAAAGGAGGCTGGAAAGGCCCCTTTCTATTAATTAGAATTACCGGCAAGACTTATAAGGTTAAACTCTTATCTAGAGTTACCGATTTCTAATTAACTTATGTTAAGCTATATTATAAAGAGAGTATAGTTAGAGACTCTAAGGGAGATTAATCTAACGGAGAGCAAGTTAACGAAGGAGAAGAGGAGCAAGAGGTACCAATTTGGCAACTATAATATAACCGCTAGCGACCTAAACAATTTCGTGGACCTAACATTACTGTCTATATAGCAATTCCATTATATACTAACTCCTGTACGAAGGAGATTAACGGCCTACTTAAAAAGGGCGTATTTTGAATTGCTAATACTTCTACAGTACTAGAAGGCACCCGTATATTTAACTCCTAATTTATTAATAATATTAAGAACAAGGGCACCAATTAAGCGTTTAAGAAGTTATAATTAGTTGTATAAGCCTATAACAATTAGAAGAAGGAATTGGTGTTAATATAGTTACCTACTATTTAACAATTGAGTTAATGAATTATACTTGCACTCACACCTTCTCTTTTTAAGGAAGGCGCCTCCCTATACCTCCATAACATCTTATAAGCGTATGTATAATCTACCACTCTTTTAAATTACGATTTCTATATTCGCCCACCTCTAGAACTCTCAGATATCTTATAACTCGGCAATAATACTATTATAAAGGTAATTAAGCCTCTATACGGTATCCCTAAGGCTGGCAACCATTAGTTCTTAATATACCACCTTTACCACACGGAGAAGCTTAAGATAAAGGAGTTTACCTATAACCCTTACCTCCTCTACACGCATAAAGCCGGAGTAGGAATTATTAGCCTCTAGACCAACAATACTCTATTTATTAAAAATAAAGAGTTTGTATAAAATAAGGAAATCAATCTTATAAACGCTAAGTTTATGGCAAAGGAATATAAGAAACTCACAACAAGTACTTTAATTAAGTTTAATAGCGGTTAAATTACTCTTAATAACAACAACTCTATTATATTTAACTAAATACGCTAGTACGAGAACTTGAACCTTATTAACCTTAAGACTACCAATCTCACGAGTTTAAGAGGCACTAAGAGAGTTGCGGTCACCCTAAAAGATTAATATATTGCTTAACGCGTAAGAGGAGCGTATATTGCCTCTATATACCAACTAGAGTCTTTATTTAATCTTTTCTTTATGGCTTAAGTTACTAACCTAAAAGAAGGTAACGCAAAGAAGCTAAATAAGCGTTTATAATGGCAAATTAATAACAAGTTAAGAGGCCTGCGATTTATACCTTTAGACCTCTAATTACCTAAAATTATGGTATTTATAGATGCCTCTTTTACTAACAACGCTGACAACACCTCGTAAATTGGCTTTATAATTGCAATCGCCGATAACAGTAGCAGTACGAATATCGTTTATTGGTCCTCTATTAAGTATAAGAGAGTTACTCGCTCAGTTCTAGCCTCTAAACTATACGTAATGGCTTACGGATTCGATTACGGCGCGGTCTTAAAGTCTATAATAGAGAAGATCTTGCAGGTGGAGCTCCCGCTTATACTCTATATAGATTCTAAGTCGCTATACAAATACCTTATCAAGTTAGGAAGTACTTAGGAGAAGAGATTAATGGTTAACTTAATATACTTGCGCCAATTATACAAGAGACGCATAATTACGGAGATTAAATGGATTAACGGCAACTCAAACCCTATAGACACAATAATGAAAGTAAACGCTTGTAATGCATTAAGAAACCTTATTAACATAAATACAATTAACTTAAATACAAAGGAATGGGTAGAGAGAGGTTAAGTAGTTAGTAAGAAATTAAGTAAACGTAGAATGCAGAGACTGGAGTTGGATTTTAATATCACGTGCGGTATGTTACGTGTACGGGTTATTAGGCCAATTACATAGAGAGTTGCCAGTGTTTGGACCCATTTTATTCACTCTTTCCCATTTTGGGATTAGCGCATACGCGCTCTATAAGAGTTACCACTAATATGTAGAATAGACCTCTTCTCCCTCTAGACACCAATAACACAACTAATTAAGTAATTGCTATACCGTAGCTACCGAAGTGCTACCAACACTTTTATTTATACGGCCTTCTAGTCTAACTTCCTTAAGATCTTATATAAGGAACCGTGCCCGCGAAGCCCTACTGCACGCGTCCACGTCGCCGCGGGTGGAAACATCATCTGGAATCCGTTCCTCTTGATGGCCAAGTGCAGAGGCGATGGTAGAGAGCCGTCGCAGCGCGTGCAGCGCTGTCGTGGCGACTCTGTGGTGTTGAGCCCGCGACGCGTACAAAGCATCGTACAAAGCATCGCCCTCAACAACACCAGGAGCCTCACTGCCTCCGCTTGGAGCTCCTATTCTACCATCTAGGGAGGCCTACCAAGGGAAACTGGGATACAAAAACCACCCGATATACGACTACCTGGTTCGCAGCCAGGCCCGAAACTAGCCTTATCCAGCCAGTCAACGTGGATGCGTCCTAAACGTATAACAGGACACCCTTAGGCTTGCACTAGCTCTGAGATCGCAAAGGGAATGCAACAAGGGCGTAGGGATCCTCTTTTTATAAGAACTTGTTAAGGTTAACGCGTCGCAGGTACCTTATACAAAACTTATTAAGGCCCCAAGGCCACCGCGAAGAACTTATTAAGGCCCTGCCTAGAGAACTCGTTAAGACCCCTCTAAGGGCCTATCTGGTATCTAGTACACCCAGGTAACTTAGAAGAGGGTCTTAATAGGCGTAGTGCGCGCGACCTGGTCGACAGCGACAGCAACGCAACAGCGACGCGACGGCGACGCGACGGCGACCAGACAGCTTAATAAGGTGGAAACACGGGCAAAGCTCTAGGCAGCGGAAACACAGGCCAGCTTCAACAGCCCCATGGCGTTCGACTTAGTCGACTTACAGTTAACCTACAGTCGACTTACAGGCGACTCACAGGAGGGTCTTAATAGGCATAGTGCACGTAACCTAATGCGCATATGCATAAGGCGACTCACAGGAGGGTCTTAATAGGCGTGGTGCACGCAACCTAATGCATATATATGGGGGAGGCTATAGGGGAAACACAGGCCAGTTAGACAAGGACTTGACAGTTAGAGACACAGGCCAGCTTATAGGAAGGGGGGACACAAGCTTGGTTAGTAGGAGAGGGGGAAGTAGGTTGCCTGGCATAGGACCTATCTCTATAGCCCCCTCCTGCAAGACACGGTCGGCCTGTTATGAGGAGACTCCTATAGGCAACGCGAAACGGGAACTGGCAGTAGTATAGGGTGTTGCGCCCCTACACTACTACTAGCCTCCTGCGGGGTGTAGTATGTAGCAGCCACTGCTGGCTCTAAGAACCTTACCCCTTAGCTAGGCTTTGACCCTTAGTACACCTGGTAGACAGGTAGGATTATACCCTGGCCGGAGAGACTGCTATATGGCTTGAGAGAACGGATGCGCGTGTTAGTATATTAACAGACGGAACCGTTCGCCTCTAGGGCGGTACGCCGGTAAGATATGCTTAAGGAGTAAACAGGAGTTACTTAGGCGGGAGAGGTTCTGGCCCGGCCTTGACCGTAGAGGTAGTGACGCCCAAAGGTGGGAATAAGCTACTGAAAACTGGGGTAGAGGCCTAGATAAGCAGGCATGTTGAACTCTACTATATTATAGCTAATATATAACTACCTGCCCCATAGACGGCTACGGCAAGTTCAAGGCCGGGACAATCAAGAATTAGATTTAACGCGGCAAACACAACACACGCAGCTGGCTCATAAGGGGCATACAGCCAACCGGCGAGAACGGGGGAAGAACCGGAGGCAATAACAGACTCAGATTTAGAAAGGCTAATAGGAACACAAGACACAGAAATAGAAAGCTCTATACAAAATAAGTAGTGGCTAGGGAGTAAATACAGGAGATAGAAGTTCTAAACATTTTAGAGAAAGTGGAAACGGAAGAAGCAAGAAGTAAAGGAGAGGTAAAGGACCCCTACTAGGGGTCCGCTACTTAACCATTATACAGTATAACTGCGGCAATACGAACCACCGTCTAGTAAGGCCCCTACTAGACAGTCTAGACCTAGAGAAACACCATATTCTTGCCATATAAGAGCCGTATTATAATACCTATATATAATCAATATACTGCCCCTAAGGATTCTAGCTCCTATATAAACCAAAAGCAGCTATACGCGTATGCTTTATAATTAGCAAAAATATCAGCCTTGCCTTATGGTTATAGCAGGCAGTTAACCCAGATATTACAGTTATAACTATCTAGACATATAGGGGACTAGTACAAATTATTAATGTCTATAACCCTAGGGTCGAAGGGGTAGCATAGACAGAGAATATTATATCTATAATAAGCTTGCTAGAAACTAAACATATAGAGTCTATCCTACTAGGAGACATAAACCTCTACCACCCATAATAGGGGGGCATCTATGTTGCTGCTAATTAACAGACAGAGTGCCTACTAAGAGCTATAGATAACGGGGGCCTTAAGCTAGCTACCCCCCTAGGTGCAATTATATGGCAATAGGGCACCGCCAAAAGTATAATTAACCTTATAATTATAGACGAAA
>Ga0307507_10001315_pt1 | contig 55535 bp, 56 predicted proteins | sample 7_EM_MG_FD_207223 | JGI IMG/M metagenome (GOLD analysis project Ga0307507, IMG submission 207223) | Populus trichocarpa ectomycorrhiza microbial communities from riparian zone in the Pacific Northwest, United States - 7_EM | ecosystem: Host-associated > Plants > Roots > Unclassified | place... | reverse complement strand
ATGCTTAACATTGAATCTGACGGCATCGTGGAAAACTGTAATTATGTCTTCGCGTATTTCCCCCTCCTCTAACTCATCCTCCGATTCCTGAGAGTCTTCAACTTGGGCGGAAATAGTAGAGCTATGTGTCAATGGATCTGGACTAACAGCGAGAAGCCTGCGGTCTTCGTCATCCTTTATTGTGTCAAGGCCGGCTCTGTCTGTGGAATCTGTAATTGTGTCTTCGCATATTTCCCCCTCCTCTAACTCATCCTCCAATTCCTGAGAGTCTTCAACTTGGGCGGAAATAGTAGAGCTATGTGTCAATGGATCTGGACTAGCAGTGAGAAGTCTGCGGTCTTCGTCCCCCTTCTCTAACTCATCCTCTAATTCCTGAGAGTCTTCAACGCGGGAAGAAATAATAGAGCTAGGCCTCAATGGATCTGGACTAACAGCGAGAAGTCTGCGGTCTTCGTCATCCTTTACTGTGTCAAGGCCGGCTCTGTCTGTGGAATCGGTAATTGTGTCTTCGCATATTTCCCCCTCCTCTAACTCATCCTCTAATTCCTGAGAGTCTTCAACTTGGGAGGAAATAGTAGAGCTAGGCCTCAATGGATCTGGACTAGCAGCGAGAAGTCTGCGGTCTTCGTCGTCCTTTACGGTGTCAAGGCCGGCTCTGTCTGTGGAATATCCATGGCTAGAATCGACCGGAATATCACTGCTCTCCGGTATGGCCAGGACATCTGTGGACACAACGGCAAAGGGTTCGCCATCAGTATTATCAGGAGTTTTTTTGTGCTCAACGATCTCTAGCACAACCGAGTTGTCCGCAGATTGACCAGTAGGAGACTCATTGCCAGGATCACCAGACCCCATTTTAATAGGTCCAGGTGTCACAAGTCCATGCATAGGCTGAACACTAGAAGATGCATTGCTCTTATCGCCAGTACCATTCTCACTGATTTCCGAGGCGGTGGAAAGGTGGCCTTTACACGTGGCGGTAGAAGTATCAACTTCAGCCTGGTGGGCCTCATCGTCGGTGGTTCCCAGTATAATTGGGCTTTCCGCGAAGTTAGGGCTAATTTGTTGAGTGACAGTGGGAAACACATGCTCGTCTGTGGAAATATAATGTTTATCTTCAGAGGCGGCGTGTGAGGCTCCAGTTATACTAGTTCCAATTGCGAAGAGATAGTCCACAATCCTGGAAATAGAAGATCGTTCACTATCGTCGCCTTTCTCAGCCCTGCTACGCCCCTCCATACCAAGCCTATCATCAGGTCCAACAGCGCTATCTTCCTGAGAAGCTCCAGTAGAATCCGACTTGTCCGTAGAAGAGTTATTAGTGAGAAGTTTGTTCTCGCTCTCACTAATTTCCGCTTTGAGGTCGCGGTCTGCAGGCTGAATTGTAGAGGCAAAACCGCCCACCGCGCCGTCTTCGTTTACACTGTCTTCAGGTTCTACCAGGCTATCCCTGAGTTTAACAACTGAGGATTCATGGTTGAAGTTGCCGACCCTATCATCCGGTGGGTCAAGATCATGCACCCAATCAGCAGCGGAAGGTTTAGCGGCATCACAAGTGGCTTGTAAGGCAAGATCCTCTCCCACAAGCACCACAATGCTAACTTCTGGCGCACAGACAGGTGACTCTGACTTGTCGTTAGAGCCACGATTCTCGGCCTTGTCTGGTTCATTTTCAGTGTGTTCCGAATTAACGATGCTATCCGGAAGCTCGACTGCAGCGCAATCATGGGTGCCATTTGCGACGTCGGTCTTCACTTCAGGTGCAGCAAGCATGTCTGCCGGCTCAACACTAGGAGAAGACACACCAGAAGCACTCCCAACATCATTCCTACTACCTTCTAGGGTGGCAAGGTGGTCTGGAGATCCTAGAAGTATGATTGACGTGGGAGGGGCGGTCACTGGCGGAGTGTCCATAGTTGCGCTGGTGAATGGTGATAACAATGGGATTTTTCCTGGAAGCGCAGGAAGGATGCTGTTGGCGCGGAGAAATGAGGTGGTTTGATTGTGGAAGAGGAGAGAGGAAGGGGAGAGGGAGGGGAGTTAAGTCGAGTCAAGTTAAGTTAAATTAAGTAGTGTATCCGGTAGCGGAGACGAGTCAGTTGGTGAAGGGCAGAATTGGATAAGGAGAGGGCAAGATATGTTTGAAGAGATATCAAACTTCGGGTTAATGTGGATCTGCATGATCGCCGTGACATTCGGTCTTGGGGTTTGATGGATGAGGGTTGCTGGTAGCCGTGGTATCATATGATACTGGCATGTACCGCAGAGCCCCTTAATAAACGGCAGTTAGGCTTCTAGCGTGCAGGTTACCTGTGAATTGGGCAAGGCGGCGGGCGATATTAGCGAGATTTAAGGTTATTATAATTATATGATATCGTTTCCGCAGCTTCTCTACAGTGGCTACACCGTACCACTGTCAGTGACTTCAACTACAGGTATTTACATCTACCATTACGCTTCTGTAAAAGGAGGAATATTGAGAATCTTGAGATTCTATATAACACCCCGAAATATCGCGAATTGGCTGCACTTGTCCTCTAAACCCAATTTGCCACCTGCTTAGCAGCTGTCGAGGCGTCCGGTGTCAGCCTCCCCAGCTCTGAGTGACCTCTTATGACGCTGAAGCCGTTAGATTCATCCTTGTGTCACCACACAATCTCGCCAAACATTTTATTTCAAGACAACCTAGTACCAGTACGAGTTTTGTACTCCCTGTTAGCGAACTATTAAGCACTCTAATAGTGACCAATAGAGAAATTAGTGCTAGCACAAACTCCATCTCAAGCATCAAGAGCATAAGAAACTGTACTGTATTATTAGGTCCAATGTTTAGCCCATATCTCAGTCTTGCTTAAAGTGTAGTGCAACAGTAATACTGATACCGGTACTGTCTGTAGATCAAGGGGCCCCGGAACTTAGCGGGCGCACCGCCCTGTAGGCACCGGGGTCTTATTAAGCCCACCTGAACCTTTTTTTCTATAGGAATAGTACTTGTATGTTAGGGCTGCACCAAGAACACATCTTAACCCCGCATACACCCCGCAAGCTAAACCATCAGGTTGCAGAGTTACCATAAAACGAACCGCAAACCTCAGGTACGATCGTTCGATATTAGGAGTCCCCAGTTGATTGATCCCTGCACCGTACTCAATATCTAAAAATGACTGGTGGGTAATCCTCTACCTTTCTTACTGATGAGAACACAAACTAATAGTAACAGGCGGTACGTTCATTCCTGATGGGAAAATTAACTGAAAATATACTAAACAACCCACTGCTGGACAGCTTCGCTTTGGTTGTGCCCTCCGGCAGGAAGTCCTATCGAGGCTGCCCTCCAAACGCTCATCACTAAAGCTATTCCACTCCACTTCGGCGATGAGAAGGTACCGGCCTTCCGCCCGCACATGACAATTACTTCAGATATTCCGGAGAGCGTAGATCCTGAGGAGGTCTTGGGGAAGATTTCTTTGAGGGGTTTATTGGAGGTTAGTTTCAAAGAGCTTGTTATCGGGTAGGTTTCTTCTCAAAAGATGGGGATGAGTTACGTTAAGGTCTTTAGGCAAACCTACTACACCCGTGGAACCCTCCATTTGGAACGCACCCCAGCAATTATTGACTTGGCCAGACAATGCCGGGGATTATTTGCTAACGGTGGGATGGAAGAGGAGATTGTGGATAAATGGGAGAAGGAAGTCTTCACCCCTCATGTTTCGTTGGTATATTCCGCCATGGATCCGGTCCCAGACAACATTCGTAAGGCTATCGGGCAAGACCTCAAAGAGGCTAATATCGGGGTTTTGCACTGGGACGGACCGAAGGGGGAGATGAGGGGTTGGAAGGGTGGTAGGATTACTCTGGTAGAGGTTTTCATTCTACGAAAATGTGTGGCAAAATATCCTGACAATTCTGATAGGTCTCGACCCATAAACCCATTGAAGAGTGGGAGACCATGGCTGAGAGAACGCTGTAGCTACCCAGGAATGGTTCAAGGAGCCACTTTCTTGTTTGGGTAAGGTTTTGTAGGCTAGTTTGGTTCCGTAATTCACTCTCTGGCTATTTGAATGAGTGGTGCTGTTGCTAGCAGAACTCCTACAACTCTTAGACTACATGAACACTGCACGAGTAAATTGAGAGCCAAGCTTTTGAATACGTAAGCCCTTATTGGTATCAAACGCAATCTATATAAATCTCCCCCAGACCAGACCCCCAGACCGCTGATACTTCCTGCCTTTTACCATCTCCATTCGGTGTCAGCATCGAAGTGGTCCTCGATCCCTATCTCCTAATATTGAAAGACGTTTCTCTAACCGGTAACTATTATTTCCTAGAACATCTAGCCGAGCTGGCATCCGCATTATTGACAGGGATGCTTCTGGCAACAGATTACAGGACTGAGCCAACGAGACCTATATTTTAGCTTCCGAGATATCGAGTACCCTCCTTCGAGCGTCGAGCGGCTTCCTAGAATGCCATCCATCAACGGAATCGAGGCTTTCATAGAGACGCATGACGGCCCACTTCCAGAGATCGGACAGGGCGAATTCAGCGGTGGCCTTAGCTGCTATATCCCGGCCCAATCCGGTCAGCAGTTCTGGCTCCACTATGCTATCTTACAGCCACTATCGTGCGAAGCAGCTAGCGTGGAATTTTACGTTGATGGTCAAAGGATTGACGCCCAATTTCCTTCATTAGAGGGAGGCCCCGGAAGTCCAAAAATTCAACCACTGGACTCCAAGATAACCTCCCAGTATGTACAGGAGGCGCACAATCGAGACGGGACCCCAGGAAAGACCTGGAAGAGGGATGTGTTCTTCACGTTGGTTAAGATGGTCACGAATCGCTCTGCGAAGGGACTGATGAGCCAAGAACAGGCACTCAGATACGGCACAATTGAGTGTAGGGTATACCGCGGAGCGAGGCTACCAGATCGTACCCATGCAGTTAGCTCAGGGGTATTTGCTCCCCCACCGTCCGAATTATATCGGGGGTTCCTGAAAGGACGTCACATTACCCATGTTTCGCGAGTTGGAGCAAAGATTGAAACAACCCCAAAGAGAAGACATGCTGTTAGAAGTATCGACTCGGAGGAAGCACCTTTTGCCTGGTTCAAGTTCCATTATCGCTCACGAGAGTATCTGGAGAAGAAATTCAAGGCCGGAAAATCCTGGCAACATTCGACGATCAGAGAGGATTTTTGCGGGTGGCTGTTTCCACAACACCCAACCGGCTCCCCTCGCCAGATATTAGATGTCCAAACTCCCCCAAGGGTCAAGCCCAGAACTCCGGAACCAGACTCTCGGAGTCCTATTGGCTCGCTCGAGATCACCATTCACGAACTTGAGAACGAACTTGCGGAAGCAGAGCAAGCTGGAGTTGAAGATCACCAACTCCTAGCTAACCTTCGCGAGCAAATCCAAAAAGCTAGGGAGAATGCGGGAAGGCTGCGGGCGGCTGCACGGTGGAATAATGGAACACTGCGGGGAGCCACTCGAGAAGACTTATAGGAGTTCTTCTAGCGAAGGCGGTGTTCCCTAGGCTAATCGCAAGGGAAAGGGAAGAAAACAGCACATGAGTAAGACTAGGCTTAGTTGTCACTCATAGGAAGGATAGAAGTAGCATGGAATCGGCGAGGCAGTGGTCTGATTGTTTCGAGTAGCCTAGAATACATTGAATCGGACCCAAGGAGAGAAAATGCTTCTCTTTTCAAAGCACGATATAACATCGTGTAAGTTTGTCCAATGACTCACGCGGTCCTGACACTCATCAATGTTTCTCCTACTTAGGGAGAAAGTCAAGTCTTATGAACTCCACAGTCGAGTGATACGATGTGATATGTAGTGTGTTTAACATCCCATAAAGGGATTACCCGCCAGTTCACCCTTGGGCAAATAGCGGCAGTGGGAAGTGTTGAGGTAAGACCACTAGGATAATAAAACCATTGAATATGATTCCCCACAAAGCGTTGAGTGACATGTTATGATCTCATCTCTCGGCTGCAGATAGATAATGAGTGATCAAAGGCGTAAATATTTGGTGATCTGTCCAGATTTCCGCGGTATCATAATCTTCGCAGCAATCGGGCTGAGCTGTAAGTCGAATGAAATAAGGCGAATAATTTCGCTGACTGAGGATTCCCCCGGTGTAGATGAGAACAAAGACCTCCGCGCATGATATTTACGTACAGGAGCACGTATATACACAGCCCACAACCGAAATCAATGACCCCAACCCCAAATCAATGACCCCCAAGGCGCCCAGTCGCTGTCCGCCCGATCATGAGTGTAGTTCTCACCATTGTTGGTTCCAGCCTTGAATTTTTGGTGCCAGATCGAGCCTCCTCTTCCTCCTTCTCCCTCTCCCTCCTCGTCGTGGTCCAGCAGCAACAGCAGGATCGAGGTTAAACTTGAGTAGGAAACCCCCCGACCTAAATAAGAGACCACACTCTCAAAACAAATCCATGACAGCCCTCACCCCGCCCCCCTCCTTGTTGGATATGGCTGTTCCTGGGGTCGATGAAATGGATGGGTGATGGAGTGGTGAGTCGGGTTGGTACGAGTATTTTGTTCATGCATACCTTGTTTGATTTCACGCATTGCCCAGGCTGGGCTGGTTTAGAAGTGTCCAATGATGGGTGGACATGTTGTTACAATGTGCAGGAGACTGGGATTTTCGCTAGTTTTGTGAGCTAGGGTAGTGAGATCGATGTTGGAATGGGAGGCCTTATCATGCCAATCGATATCATTCCCGTTCCGGCACGGGGGAAAGTGAAGAAGAAGGGAGCAAGCCCAAGCTGATAGAATAAGATAACGCCAAAGTTATGAATCTCCGTTCATCCATCTGGCCGTGGGTTGGTCTGGAGCCCGAGATGGTATTATAATAGCAAGTTATTATACCCAGAACCCGGCTTCCCTTCCCTTCCCTAATGCCTCCCCACCACTACTAAAATACCGCTAATGTCATACCGGTAATCGACGAGCGGGTCTACCCGTAAAGGGGGTCCATGCGTTCGCATCCGAGAATGAGATCATCATACATTTTCGTCAACAACAAAGCTTCACCATTCCTGGTGCCACCACAATATCGTATCGTGAATAACAAAAAAAACAAAGGAATACACACTTCAACATCGACCCCACCAACCCCCCCTCCCTCGGTGACACGATGAGCTTGTTGGGCATACTAACAAGTACGACCCGCATGTTGCTGCTGTCACCAGCACAGTTCATACTCAGGCTTGTGATAGCGGTGTTTTTACCGGTGATCATCATCGGGAACTACCTGACCAGCTTGGTCTTTGGCATGCTGAGTTTGCCGTTTGCGGTGTTTTCACGGTTACAGGTTTTTACTCCTCTTTCATATCCTCTCGCTACGCTATCTATCCTATCATATCTAGATCCTAGGTATGTAGGAGATGGATGGATAGATGGATAGGTGGATTGAATTAATGATAGATACGCGTTAACAGGAATTATACGTCTTTTGCGGTGTCGCGGCGGTCATTGGTAAATTCCCCCTCTCCTCTAAAAAATTAACTGGCTAACCAACCCAATAGGAATATCCGCAGGGGCAATACTAGGCCTGGCAAGCTACTTCCTCACCAACACTCTGGACTTCCGCAACGAGCCCGCCGCTTCCAAAGCCCTGGGGCAAACAAGGCCCAAAAAAGAGCGAATCAGATGTGCGACGAAGAAGACTACTACTGCCACTTCGAATATAAAAGTGCCTGCGAGGGTGCTTTTCCCACAGGCTATACCTACGATACTCGAGGAGGAGGATGAGGATTCGCCGTTTTTGGTTAGCGGTGGTGGCAGGAAGAGGAGGACGGGAAGGGTAAAGAGGGCGACCGGATGGTCGAGTGAGGAGGAGGAGGAAGACGAGAGCTCTGGGTAGATAGGTAGATAAGTAGATAGGTATGTCTTTTGGGCACGATGTGATGCAGGGAAAGTAGGGGAGGCGTGATCGGATAGACGGATGGGTTAAGATGGGCTCTGCCCAGTTTTTTCTTCTTTGCTTTTTTTCTTTCTTTCTTTATTCCTTTTGTAGTTTGCTATGGTCCCTGATTGGTGCTTGTTCTGGTCGAGGGGGCTGTTTTCCTATCCTGTAATCTGGCTCTGGCGTTATTGGGGTTTCTAGTCTATTGTGCACACATGTGTACCGATACATCTAATTTATCGATACAATTCATCTTTATCCTTCTCGACAACCTCAATCACTTTGTTCTCTCTTCAGTACAATTCAAAACCCCTTCCACTCCAGGGTCTCGCCTTGCCGGTCCTCTTCCCCTTCTCCTCCCTGCCTATCACCAGCTTGTGCGAAGTGCCAGCGAAAAAACCACAAGGTAGACGCCGCGATAGGCACACACGCGGATGACGTGTTTTTTCCTCTTGAAAAAAATAAAAAATAAAATACGCCGTGCGAGACAATACGAGACGAAACAGAGAGAGAGAGATTGGTCGTGCGCTCGAGGCCAAAAATTACGCGCCAATTTGTTTTGGGGAGGGGTAAAACCTGTAAAGTTAAACCTCAGCAGCACTGTTTTAGTAATCATGGATAACCCAAAGCAAAAAGGGAAAAAAAAGTCCCGCAAGGCAGAGAGAGTGGTGTTTAGTAATAGGCTGCTTGCCTACCATGGCGCTGGTGTTAGAATTTACGAGTAATTTCGAGGATGCCTAATTCTCGATGCTTTTGGTTCGGGTGAAAAATAATTCACTCGGATTCTTCAACCCATGGGAGAGAATGAAACAAAGATTGCTCGGGCTACCGGTATTTATTTCGTGGGGGTTTTGTTTGGCGAATCCACCTTGTACTCGTGCTAAGTACTAAGTACCGGTACTATATCTACCGTGGTACTGTGCTGTGCGGTGCCGTGGAGAGTTCCGGGGATGGAGAGAGGAGGAGGAGGAGGACTGAAGTCCGGATGAGGGAGGGGGTTTTTCGATACCATGGACTTGCGGATTGACATGTACTTGGTAGATTTGCATATTACTCGAGTACGGTACGCCGGGAGCAGATCTTCCCTAGACTAAGGTACCCCTCGTCTTGATTTTTCCAAGACTTGCTCGCGCATACTTTGGTAGGCTAGATACCCGTTGAAGTGACCACACAAGATTTGCAACCATCTGTGCTGTTTCGGGTACTGTGCGTAGAGCCGAGTGACAAGATCTAACTTTGTCGTAAAAAAGCACGGTATGATACCGGCATTACAAGTACTGCCTGCCGTACGCCTTTCCCCTTCCACATATTCTCCACACACCCACAATCAGCCTTTCCCCCACACTTTCGTTTTTCGCCTGGTTTTTTTATTTTCATTTTTTTCATTTTTTTTTCTCGTTCCTTTTCTCCTGTGTGGTGGGTAGACTAGGCAAGAGGGGGTGAACTAGGATCATCTCCTCTCAAAACGAGACGCTAGGGCTGGGACCATCGTTTTTGACAACCCGTTTCAGGCTTATTACAATAATAATTTAACTAGGGCAAGCGAGCGAGGTGGAGCGTCGGGAACTCCACACTTTTCACCGAAAAGCGCCGTTGTTTACTTGGGATGGTTTTGGGTGATTGGGAAACTTTTTCGCAAGGGGAGAATGTCGTGCCATTTTGTGAGGGTTTGGGCTTCTATGTTTAGGGCTGCAAAAGTACGAGTAGCGTGCCGGTGCCGTGCTGTACGCGTACTTTGGATTGGTTGTGTGTGTGGTTGAGTGTCATCCTTACTTTGCCGGTATGGTATCATACAGGCACAGTATCGTGGTGGGGATTGGGCGCGTTTAATGAGTGGTTTCTTTGGATAACAAAAAAAGGATTTCCGGGTGGATGGATGGATATTGGTTGATCCCAGATCCGGGGGGAAAGGAAAGGAAAAAGGAAGGCCGACCTGCCGGATCATACAGCGCTGTACGAGGGCTGCACCTGCTCGCCCAGCCACCCCATTGATGATAATCTGCGCACTTTTCCTTTCCACTTTCTTGGTTATGCAGGTTTTAACTTTGCAGGCAGGGCCGTGCCTTTTATCATATTTATTTGAAAACGGATGCCGTCTTTCTTCCTCTTTTGCAAAAGTAACTGCTACAAGTACCGGTACTGAATAGGAATGATTGTAGTTGACTTTGGCTGTTTGCTCCAGTATCATCGGCATTAGCCTCAACAACCTCCCCACTCAAACTAAACATCCCCCCCCCGCCATTGATGACGCTAACCGGCCAGAACACGATCCTTCACAATTGCGTTCTACCTCTATTTCTCTTCCTCCCTTCCTCACCCTTCCTTCCTCTTCCTCTCTCTTCCTCTCTCTCCCTTCCTCACCCCTCCCTACCGGTACTCCCCCTCCCATTTCGCTCGCCACGCTACAGGGGTCTTGTGGGAAGAAAAGAAGTCCAGCCGCAGGCTCGCAATAATAAGCCCTCATACCTCGTAGTCACAAAGTGGGTAGCGAGCAATTTCCCGGCATTCTTCAAGTTCATCTCTCGATAACCTGAAACAACAACAACAACAGCAGCAGCACCCCCCGTCTCTACTGCACGAGCGACGTTGGCTCGAACAGTTGTTCCGTCTCTCCTGCCAACTCGCAGAACTCTGTCATCATTCCCATCGACGTTACGCTGTTTCTCGCCTTTCTATTCCACGAATCAGCTTGATGCCATTTTCCTCATCTCATCTTGACCAGCTCGCCTGCCCTACTCTCCATCACCCACGCTTGCCAACATCCTTTTACCGTACCCGACTTCCTTCCGTCCCGCACCTTCAAATCCGCCCTCACACCCATGTTTCTTTTATAGCCATATATTTTTTTTATTTCTACCTAAGCAGGCACCTACCATTATAGATATCCCCGTATTACACCACACCACACACAAACACACACACATATTTACACTACATCACTCCCCCCCCCCCCCCGTCGACCAAACCTCGCAATGCCAGATGACTGTGGTCGTGTGGTATCCGTCCTCGCATTCTATGTCTTCTCATGCAGTTGCTTTCGTGCTCCAAACAAACGCAGTAAACCTAGTCGGAATACTCAGAGCAATTGGAAAGAAGAGATTGAGAACGGCCCGTCATTATTTCGCCGTCGCAATTACTCCCATCAGTCATCAAGCTATTCATCCCCCCGTGGCCAGAGTCCAGCGTTCGGCTTTTACACCAGCCGAAATAACGCTACCTATTCGGTCCCTAGTACGGCCGATAGCACGGAAACCGAGAGACCGGTGCATCTAAACAACCTGTTTTCCGATGTGCAGGAGAAGAAGACTAAAACTGAGAGGATCACGACCGTTACTGTTACGCAATTGCCTAGGATTCACCCGCCCGTTAACGAATACCATCCACCTGTTGTTTCTGCTTTACCTGATAGGAGAATGGATACGGCTTGGATGAGACTACCGCCGCCAACAGCTAGGGCTATGAGGGCGATTAATCGAGAGACGCATAGTCGGAGGGATAGTGTACGTGATAAGTGTAGTTCGACCAATGATGCGACCAGCGATATTCACCAATTAGAGAGTCAATCAATTGCGAGGAACATGTCAGAGGAGTGGAAGACAGTCGATGTTTCGAACCAGGCAAATGGCACGGGCTTGAAGAAGCCTGAAAGCACGGTCGGAAAGAAGGAGATATCAGAAGGGGAGGAGGAGGAGGAGCAACAGCACCAGGTTCCGGAAATCCTCTCGGAGGAGCACTGGCTCAAGAGACGAAGGGTATTTACTAGTCTCCCAGGATTGAACGGCAGACGGTCAGTTGAAATTGACGGGTCCATCAAATTCGACCAAGACCAGGAGTCTCCGTATCACTCGACCTTTTCGCAACCTGCTGAGGCTATTCGCCGGCCCGCACAGGCCCTTACAAGGCCTTACCCCCTCCGTTCAATCTCCAGTGACCTCAACGACAATTTCTATTCGGATTAAACGCTGCTCAACTCGCTCTTGTCCTTCTCTACTTTCCTGTACAAAGTGTCTTTAACCCTCACGCGAGTCGATAAAAGGGGGAACAATTGTGGAAATTCAAAATACATGTTCATACGGGTGGCGGAGTCTGCTTTTTATTTATTTTATTCTTTTTTTAACCTTTTTTTTTTGACATTTTCATCACATCCTTTACTTTCTCTCGCCAAGGTAAAAAATATTACATTCTACAGCAGCGGTTTCTCTTCTTTTCCCTTAGGTTATGCATACATTGCACCGGTTCTCTTTTGTTTTCTTGTTTTTGATTTCCTTTTTGATGTTCAGCGTGGAGTTTGGGTTGTTTTTTTTTTTTTTTTTTTTGTTTTACCACGCGGTATATGGTTTGGGGTTGGTTGTTTGTTCGGTTCGGCCCGGTTCGGTCATTTGCATTTGCTTGTTTTGTTCCTTTTCCCTCCTTTCTCCCTTTTTGTAGTGTATAGTTTTTTTTTTCGCTTTGCCCTCTTTCAGTTCGACTGGGTTGGTCGATAGACGGTAACTTAGATCGTCAACCTGTTTCAGTTTTTCTCCCCCCGTTTTTCCTTTTCTAAATCTAGCAGTGGAGCGGAGATGGTGTGAGTAGTGAGATTGCCTAGATTAAGAATTTGGCTTTGTGGATATGCAGTCGAACGGGTTAGCTGAGGAAGATATATATAACTGCTTGAAGGTTGACTCAATCGATTGAGTACGGTACTTTGATGATTCGCGAGTGATGCTGGGTGATTTGTACCGGGGCGCTGTCAACTGTGGCCTGGGGCTTATATTTTGGTCTGCTGTACTTAACGCCTGTGATGAGACATATGATAAATTTCAGTTAGTTTGGGAGTTTTTCCTTTTACTAGGGTCCGAGTTGAGATACTAGTTGTTATTGCAGCTTTTTCGAGGAGCTTTTGATGGAAGGGATGTGATAGGATTCTATCGTTTATTTGTTATGAACAGGGGGTTGAAGTTTCCTTTGTTTAATTAAGTATTCTAGGCCCACCTCTGTGTGTAACTTATGTTGGTATTTCCTGTATTGATTACGAATAAATCTACGGACTTAACGAAAATAAATAAATAAATATAACCATGCTGTGTTTACTGCCGCTGTTATTGCTATAGTTTTCTCGTTGATGCACAGCAGCATTTGAAGAAGAAAAAAAGTTCCAATACCCTTCCAAGTGTGATATAATACTACTAGCCTATGGAAACGCTTCGCTATTATGCAGTAAAAACAAATTATTATACGAGCGAGCCTAACTAAACTCTTCTTGCTGAAGAAGAAGAGCGTGGCTAAAGCGGGTCTTGTATTACCGTATAGGAGGGCCTTCTTAAAAGTCCTTCTGTTTTAGCATGGGCTATGGGATGTCATCCAGTTTCTTTTTTTTATAATATGATAATATTATTACTTATAATAATATTATGATATACTCTTTCCTTTCTCTCTGCTTTTGCTTCCCTTGTCGTTAGCGTTTATCACAGTTTGTTTGGCGCTGGATACTAGTAGTGGAAAGAGAGAGGGCTAGTGAAGTGTTTCTAGGAGCTAGAAGTATTATACTGTATAGTTCATGCCGTCTATACGCAGCACCAAGTAGGACCCAACGGGGGACGCAATGGGGGATGCCTTGGCATAAAATTCAGTGTAACAAAATATGATACAATTAAAAATTAAAAATTAACTGCATTGTGCTCCGAATCTGAACATAGAGAGACTTGGTTTTTGCGCAGCAGATTTATGCCAAGCAAGGCGTCCCCGTTTCGACCTCGAGGCGTCCACTCGGTGCTTGTGTCTAGACGACGGCATCCACCATACTTGGAAAAGGTATAAGACTTTGTTGAGGGGGGCCGCGCTGTAACGTTCTTGGGCTGCATCGTGCCTGTGCCTTGGAATCCTGCTGTCGTGGAGAAGCACAATGGAGTGGTGGGAGGTTTCCATTGTCAGATCCCATTGGGACCTCGCTTTTAAACAAGCCTGTCGCCCGAGCCAGGAGTCCGGGTGATAACTGATGACTGGGGCAAACTATTGAGGCCTTGGATTACACAATGTCATTCGAAAAAAACCCTGGTAAACAACATAGGCTCTATCTCCGGAGAATTTCCCCAATGAAACAATCTAACTAATTTAGGCTCTGTGATAACGAATCTGATAGATGACCAAAATAAGAGTGAAAAATATGACTGGGAACCCTAGCTCGGGCCTTTTTTAAGATTGAACCCTAACCCTCCCGTTGCGACAAGTAAGAGTGGAGGCCGAAAAAAGATACGGTAGCCCCTCCCCAACGCCCCGCCATCTCAAATCGTATGATATAGTAGAGTTTGTGTAATAGGTGTAGGTGGCTTGGTGGCCGAATGACAGTGGAATGAATAGACTAATATCGCGTCACCCTTAAATTCAGATTTCACCAGCCCGGTGGGAGGTAAAAAAAATTTGAGAGCATCGTACCATAATAGTATCATACGATCGACTGGTGAAGGAAATATCTCCCTAGGGCCCATCGCACTATTGGGAACATCTAAATGGTCAGAGAATATTTTCAATTTGCTGATTTATTGTTCTACAATGATCTAATTTCTTCGTCCAGGTCTCTCCATCCACCTGGGTGTCCAAGACTTTTAGGTTAACCGAAAATAACCTGTTATCCTACCACCTAGGTCTCCACGCGCAAACTCTCCATAATACTAGTATCGTACCCCTCTTCTTTCCTTTCCTCTCACTGAACTCATCAGGAAAACTTGGGCTTCTAGAAATTCTTGACGAATCCATCTTGCTTGCTACAACAGCCTTCACCCTACACAAGTCCTTTTTTCTTTTTATCTTTTGATAAATAAATACTTCAATCACACACACAATGGGTTCCACCATTTCTGAGGCTCGTTTGACCGGTTAGTTTTTCTGTTTATCCACCCCACCGCAAAGTGATCCATCAAGTATTACAATATATGTGTAAGCCGAACTGACGGGGATCATGAAATCAAAGGTCTGAACAGTAAGCTCGAGACAAGCAGCTACATCGTTGGACACGCTCCATCCCAAGCCGACGTTATCACCTACAAGGCACTCTCCGGAGCACCAGACGCAGACAAGTACCCCCACGCCGCAAGATGGTACAAGCACATCGACTCCTACCAGAACGAATTCTCCGGCCTCCCCGGTGATGCTTCTGTTGATGTCTCTTCCTACTTCCCCGAAGCCACTACTTCTGCTGCTCCTGATGCTGAGGAGGAGGATGATGAGGTTGACTTGTTCGGGTCTTCGGATGAGGAGGTTGATGAGGAAAAGGAGGCCCTCACTAAGAAGAGGTTGGAGGAGTATGCTGCTAAGAAGGTGGGTTTTCTTATCTACCCTCATTGTTAGTGTTGTAGGAGGGGCCTTTTTTTTGACTAATCGAGTGAGACAGGCTAGCAAGACTAAGCCTGGTATATACTCGTTATCCCCTAGCTGGGAGGATTGTTACTGATTGATATTAGCGGCCAAGTCTGTTGTCACCATGGAAGTAAAGCCGTGGGATGATACCACCGATATGGTTCGTTTCCCTGTTTCACTTTCAGTGATTTCCGTACTAACTTCTCAATAGGCCCAGTTGGAGAAGAACGTCAGAGCAATTGAGAAGGGTAGGATTTGCCATTTCCAATTTTTGATAAGCATAAACTAACGGTTTGCAGATGGTCTTGTCTGGGGAGCTTCTACCTTGGTCGCTGTCGGTTTCGGTATCAAGAAGCTGCAGATCAACTTAGTTGTCGAGGATGACAAGATCTCACTTGACGACCTGCAACAGGAGATCGAAGGTGACGAGGACCACGTTCAGAGCACTGATGTAAGTCCCTTACAGACCTTGAATACGCATGTTACCGCATGGCTAACAGTGAGGGACAGATTGCTGCTATGCAGAAATTGTAAAGTGCCGGTAGATGGTTTTGCGAGGGAATCGTCTGGATCATGTCGTATTTTCTAGCGGAGCCTGGATAGATGATCGGAAAAAATGAAATATATTTTCCCACGCGCGAATTGGGGCTTGAAGACCTGAGTGCTTGTGACATCGAAGTGATCTCTATTGCAAACATTTTGCGCCCGTATTCTACCGGCTCGATAGAAACGCCACAACGCCATATTATATCGTACAGAATGAGCATGACATCCATATCCCATCCTACCCCATCCCATCCCATCTCATGTTTCCATCGACCCGCCCATCCAATCCAATCCAATCCAGTCCTTTTGATCTATTAATTATCAATTTTAAGAAGAACCCTCCTCCGCACCTTTAACCCACTTGGCAAACTCCGCCCGTTTAGCCTATCCCACAACCAAACAATCAATTAGCCCATCATGGACCGCCCTCAACCCGGCGCCAGCCCCGGAAGAAAGGTCAAAAAAAGGACAAACCCTGATATCCAAAAAGCCCACCCTCTCCTCCAGATAGCCAAACTGCCCACACCCCTTTTCCCGCTCCATCAGCCCGCTCCACACGCTCCAGGAGATAGGCTTTAACTCTTCGCGATTACCCAGCACGATGCCGAAGCACAGCAGCACTACCGAGACCACCGTCTCGATCGCCACGTCTAGCGGCAGCGAAGTGGTGGGCGTTAGGAGGGAGTGTTCATGCGCGGAGTAGCAACTTTTTTTTGTGTTGGCGGAAAGTTAGCCTTGAGGGTTAAGGAAAGGCGGTGGGGGGGGGAGGGGGTACGAACGAGTGGATTAAGAGGATGGTTGAGAGGGATATTAGTGCCTTTGAGGCCATTTTGTTATTTTTATTTTTTTCTTTCCCCCTGCGTTCCGCTAGCTAGCAATTATTGATGGTGAATTTTCGGCGTATCTTATTTGTTTTTTTCGGTTTTAGGCGTTGAGATGGAGGAGGGGAGTGTGATTTGGCGATGGGTGGGTGGGCTTGATCGCAGTAGGTAAAGCAAGGGGAGGTGAGTTGGGGTGGGTGGGTATCGTAAATTGCTCTTGAAGACACGAGTTTGCTAATTTGTTCATGGATGGAGATGGATGGATGGATGGTTACCCGGCTTCCGGGATCGGTCATTATGTGTCACTCGGGTGAGGACCTCTTCTCCATTCTTCATCTCCTATCTTCTTCTCATCTATCCTTCTACTCTCTGCTATCCTTTCATCATCTCCTATCCTTTCCTCATCTCCCTCCTCCTCACCATCCCTTATTGTTGATAATATCTTAGCAAAATGTCAACCTCCAATAACCAGCGGAACCCTAACCTCACCGCTGCCTCGGGCTCCGGCCCCAGTACCGTACCACAACCCCCACGGCTTTCTCCTCTTGAAATACCGTGAGAACTCGAATTAACGATCCTTGTGCTAGGTATGATAGTCCGAAATTTCCTCCTCTGGAAAAGGGGCGAAAAACACATCAAAAATCTGTCCCCCGAGACAGAAAAGGGAAAAAAACACTAGACCTTACTAGGAGAGGCAACTCCAACGTCTTAGCACACGGTCCGATCATTCGAGTTCTTACGGTACACCGTTGCTGTGTCTAGGCTGGACCTCCACCACACTAGCTGGCAGATCCCCAAACATCTATTGGAGTTTTGCACTCACGCTACAGCTGGGATTGGGCCAACGCTGGATGGCTATGTGGTGTGATAGCAGGTGGGTGTGGACTAGGACGGGGTGGCCCGGGGCAATGTTGCAACGAAGGGGGGGTTGGATCAAAAAATGATCGAAGGGCTGGAACTCACTTTGTAGCGGAAGAAGCAAACCCAGTGCTCCTCTTTCCCTTCATCTAAGCAACAAACACTCGCACATATGGGCTGAAGCTGGAAATTCCTATAAAATTTCCTGCTACTTTGGCTTACTAGGACATTAAAGAACCCTCCCTTCAATCCCCATTTTCAAAAGCCCCGATTCAAACCCCCCCCCCTTTTAACCCCCGGGGAGGCGGTTTGGAGGAAGACAGGGGATTCGCAGAGGGGGGAGGTGGTTTGGGTACTTGAAATTTTCGCAGTGGCTCACCTGGTTGGGGTGCGGTATGGGTCGGGGGTGGGCAGGGGCGGGGTTCTTGCTGGTTTGTGTTTTTGCTCTTCTTCCCGCATTGGCTTTGCTAACGGTGCTGGATAGGCGTTTCTGAGGATGGGCTAGTGATGCTAGCATTGCTCACTGCTCACTGCTGCACTTGTACATCTTTCATGTTAGAAATCATGGTTGCATGTACACTAGTTAGCTGATTGCCGCGTCACCTTCTCCCCTCATCCCAGCTTTTCATTCTTCGTTCCACAGACTTGATTCGCTTCCTTCTTCAATACAACAACGATAGAATACAAAATACATCTCTACTTCTGACATTCCATAAAAAACCTGCAGCCACGTTTGCCAGAGGGTCCCGCACATCTTTTACTGTTGGTTGTTCTGTTATACATTTCCTCGCGTTTCTTAATAATTATTATACGATTTATTCTGCTGGAAAAAAAATGAAAGTGATATTCCATGAATCTAGGCCTTTCTTTTTTCCTTTTTTTCTTTTCCTTCCTTTTTTCCATATCGCGATGGCTGGCTCTTGACTCCGGCTTGGGGTTATTATATTAGTATCCGGGTAGGGAGGGCTTAGGTCGGCTGGGATAATCGAATGGCGACCGTTCTGTTCAGGCTCTCCAAAGCATTCAAGCACAGCACTTCATCTCGAGCCCCCAATCTTAAAAGTGGATGATGAAAAATCTGAAGTCTACTGAATATCCGGTCATCCATTTATGCTTTGCCCCAACGCATTATTATAGTGCAATGACAGAGATTCACTGGTTCCCTACGGTACTAGCCAACTCTACACCCCCTCCCCCCGGCTTTCCGAAAAATGCATTTCTCTCTCTCTCTCTCCTCCGTGAGAACACGGCCTCCACATTTATTATTATTAGTCGGCTGTGGCTAGTACCGGTATATTCGTGATAGTTGGGGAATAGCCGGGAGTATATAATATCTGTGCGCGATAACTCGGGATATGTGGCTGGGTGGAAAATGGGGGGGTTAGTGTTGGTTGCGACTTGCGGCGGATGAGGAGGAGGGCACTACACGAAGCATTTCCGGTTTCCGAGAGTTGGGTACCGGTATTGTGGGGGAGGTGTGACGTGTGAGGCAGGTTGTGTGTACTAGTACTGTATGGACTTGACCTGGGGAGTGTTGTTGTTGTTGGATGGGCTTTGTGGGTAACTTATAAGTGTGATTCTGGTAGCGTAGGGTATATATTTTCATACGCTATTGCCTAGCTACAAGTACTCGTATAGGAAAGCTTAGCGTCGTCTTGCGGTATAGGTAGATTTGCTATTACGATTTGCGAAAAAAATCAAAAATCAAAAAAAACAGATAAAAGACAACCACTCATATTGAATTATAAATTTATCACGGGTATCATACTAAAATATTCCTAGCCCCCGGCGCCTCTTTTTCCCTATGAACAGGCTAGTACGGTACATCCTAACACAAGGTAACGCTCGAGCTCAAGTTCCACGCACAAAAGAACCACCCTGTGGGAAGGGAATAGTACGCCAATTACATTAACAGAAATACTTTTATCGAGACAAAAAAATAAAGAAATCGTGCAAATGCCTTGACTCTAAGAGATAGCAAAGGAAAGAGAGGTGGCGTAAAATGTCATGAATCTCGTGCTCGGTTCCTAACCGATTTCCCAACCAAGTTCCGTCTATAAGATCTATCGACCAAAAACAATACAATCCCAGCCGCCCATTTCCGTCGTTCGTATCCTTGGGAGATAAACCGCGTCGTAGTGGCATTCGACAGTCTAACACTCGGTATGTAGTATAATGATCGCCGGTCTTGTATATCCCCTTCTAAAGGTCGGAGCCTAATAATCACGCCGAAATCCCACACCCTTGGCACTCATCGGGCATATCAATGCTCGCCCAAACACTCCGCACCTGGCAAGGTCGTTGAAATAGATATCCGGAACTGCAGTGCTTCCCAAAAATATACCTGACGTGACCGCAGGTCCATATGTGTTTGTAATACAGGCACATTATCTTCCTATTCGTGTGTTTCGTTTTCGTGGAACCGCGAGGATGTGCGCGTGTGTGTGCGTGCAGGTGATGATGCAAAGCTCAGTCTAGGTGTGAACATCGAACCTTCTTATAAACATCTAGAATTTAGTTCCGGAGGTTAGAAAGCACAGAGTGCAACGTGGAGTATGATCTATGGGAATTATGCTACTGTCCGCTCTGGGCCCCCCGCCCACCGATCTTCATAGAATCTCCGGCCATCTGGGTCCCCTGAGTTGCCTTGGGCGGGCGAGTTAAGCGTAGATAAACACCTTTCTAACTGCCATTCGCTGTGAGCATGTTCGGGAGCACGCAGAATGCACGGCCTCTCCTGGCGGAAGACTGCGTGGCTGGCCCAGAGGTTTGATGCAAGATGCTCTCCCGATGTAGGGATTTGACGGAGGATCCTGGAGAGGAAACACCATTCCGAAACAGCCTCGCAGGCAAGACTTCCCCTGGCGTATATTTGCCTTGTGGTTATGGTTTCCCTTCCCCTTATACCTTCCGGAGTACTGTATCCAGGACACGTTGGCCAGAAGAGAATTTGTCTTCAGACTGACGTTTTCAGGCGATGGAAACGTGATGGATATTTCCATCACGCCTGATTGATCGAGAGTTCTGGAGTGGCTAAAGAATGGTGGGGGTGGCTTGTAGGTGACGAGTCAGATTCTCGGGTTTGTCTTCTGCTGAGATGATGGCATCGGGATGTTGCGATGAAAGGGTACAAGTAGGATACGGGAAGGAAGCAGGCCGTCTCCAGTCATTTGGACAAGGGAACAATTGGGTTCTTTAAAACCAACACCTTTGGTTGAACGGCAAGTTCCTGATGGGATCCTCATGACGAGTTCCGAGATCGGAGGAAGCAAAGCAAACTCCTTGCCCCGCTCAGTAGATCTTAATTGCGCCAAAGCGATGGTAATCGTCATCACGGCAGATGTGGGACTTGCTTTTTGAAGCCCAATTACAACTGTCAAGTGGCGTCAATGTCTGCAAGGCTCAGCCCACATTGCGATACCCATGGGCCAAAGCACTGCACAGCAGAGCGCAGGAGCATAAACCTGGCTCGCAGGCTTGGGTAGGGCGCTTGAGGGAGTGTTGATACAAAGTACCGGTACTTGGGCAGACCTCCTGCGTCGCCCTTTGTTTGTGCTGGGATGTTACTGGTGGGCGGATATAAAGAGAGCGAGCAAAGGGGAGGAGAAGCATGACATGATACGGTACTCAACTTGAGAAAGAGGGGAGCGAGGAAGAAATGAAGCCAGAGTTGTGGGTCAGCGAAAGTGTCAAAAGGAGGAAGGATGGATGGCTCGGGAACTAGTCCAAGGCCACGCTCGGTTGTTCGCTCCGCTGTGCGTGTAACCAGAACATGAATAAGAATGTTCTGTTGTACCCGAGCGCGGCATCGGTACTTTGAGAGTCTGGGATAAGCAAGTATTAAGGCATGTACCGGTCGTTTATGATTTGCTACCATGGATGGGACAGCTTTACGAGAAAAGTAAGCTTACTGGAGAGCTTGTCGATGTTTGTTTAAAGGCGAACCAAGTTCAGTTGACCGAGGATTGCCATGGGCGGACCCGTTAGGCAGGCAGAGTTTGCCCTTCTACCGGTACCGTGCTCGAATACATTCATTTGGGAAGGACCGGAGGGCTAATAAACGAAAACGCGCTGGTGGTGGTGGGCTTCGATCACTTTGCAGGGTCAGTGAGAGGAGGAAGAAGTGTGAATTGTGCCAACGCATCTGGGGCTTGGGTGGGTTTTCTAGCGAGGATTGTCTGGGAGTGATACGGTAGATGTGTAAGTGATCGTCCGAAACATTAGGTTACCCCTACTCGCTTGATGGTACAAGTAAGAACCATAACTTAACAGAGGTTGCTAAGCCCTGGTGAGGGTAGGTTACCAGTGGTGGATAAATTACAACACACCTACCGTACAGCACACCTCTCTCTCTCTCTCTCTCGCTGCTTGCAGCTCGCATCATGGAAAATGATGCATGGAACAGCACCTCAAATATATTTTCTCCAAATATTCCCCCCCCCCCCTCTCCCTTCCATTTCCTTGGGCAAGAGAGAGAGAGAGAGAGAGACACTTCCACCAAACACGTTGACTATCCAGCCACCCACCCTTTTACCCAGTTTTAATTAAGACTACTAGTATTCCCGTGCTGGAAACATAATCTACCGCACACCTCATCAGTCTGTCCATCCCTTACACCCACCCCCATCCCAATTCATCCACACATCACCGTCAGTCAAATCCCCTTCAAACAATTGCTGCCCTCATACTTGGCTATCGTCGTCTACACGGAGGAAAAAGGAATCGAGAACACCTGCAGAGAAGGAGAGAGGGGGAAGAAAAAAAGGGCAGATAGAGTGTCTGCGACTCGCCTTCGCACTTGATTCATCATAATATATCTTGGTCAAGTCGACGCACCATCCCGCCGGGCATTCGCTACCCTTTCGTTACTGTCGCGTCTCCACTCGAATCTGCGCTGCCTGGGTGGCAATGGCACCGCGCAAGTAAAGATCGCACCAGATCAAGAATTTACTGGCCGTGAGCTGTTCGCGAAGGTCAAATCCCGTTCGGAGCTGCACTTTTCGCTCGTATTCATTCGCATTCGCTGGTTATAGAGCGGCCTTAATCAATTCTCAGCAAAGTGGAGGGAATACAACACAAAATCACTGGTTAGGAAGTCGGTCGGGCACAGGTGCCGCCGTGAGGCTACAGCCTGGTTCAGCAAACTTGTGGTTATTGTGAGTATAGCTTTTTCTCACTACCCCATCAAGGTCGCCTACTTGTTCTCACCTCTCCGGACTTCATCGCCTGAATTTCCCTTGAGTGAATTGTGTGGCTGCATTGGGGGTGGCGCACTTTTCTGCGGCCCCTAATTCGTTCAATGCTTGTCCAATAGCTCATACAGTGCTGACTGGATTAAAAGTCTTTAGAAGGTGTGCTTGCTTATTGAACTCCCTCGCCAGTCATATGGCAAGGCTTTAGGGAATTACTGCTTACTCGACAGGGGATCAACAGCTTCGCTATTAGAGAAAGGTCACAACAGATCCGGCGGGACGGGGACTCTAAGAATGGTCGGTTCAGAGGTGGATCAGAAATATATAGGCACTTTTGCGAAGACTACGGCAGGCCTCAATGCGACCCTCTCAGCTGGTCTCTACAAACTCCTAGGTTTATCAACACTTCTTTCACGGAAGCTCCTGCGCGCCCGGAAACAGCGAAAGTTAGATCCCACCCGAACTACAAAGTCGCTCGACCTTTATCGTCACATAATATGGATGGCCCGAGAAGGCCTGACAATCCTGCAGAATGAAATTCAGCCCGAAATGGCAAATTACGTAGGAAGCAAGTATGCTTCTCTGAACGAACTTCGGGTACTGGCTGCGAAGCTCAACGCCTCGTTCCTTCACATATTTGTTCTGTTTGATCATACATATCAAACAAGGACAGCTATGGTCCCACAAGTCCCTAAAATGACAAATGGAATCAACGGAACCGCGCATCCCAACGGCTCGTTGGGGATCAATGGCGTGGGTACCATTAACTCATCCTATGCATACATTACACCTACCCTTGATGCCTTCAGCAAGGCGCAAGAATGTGCTCGTGAGCTATTACCGGGATCTCATCCACTCAGGCTATCAGTGAAGTTGGAATACAGTGCATTTCTCTATGACTGTACAAAGGATTATGAGAATGCTCGGCACGTTGCACAGAGGGCTGTTGATGAGGCGGTCGCTTCGATGGATGCAATGCCTGACGATGAGGAGGCATTTGAGGATTACATGGAGTGTGAGTTTTATGAATCGCCTTCTTGCAGCAAGGTCATCTCGACATTAACGATAGAATTTTTTAGTGGTGGGCAGCCTGGGTGTTCTAGCTAAGCGGGGAGAGCCATCCCCGAAGCCCTCTCCCCGAATGAACGACTACATTGACGAGGTGGCCAGCGGCCATGTGATATGAGATCTGGTGGATCAGCTCGGGCGCAGCTAAGAAGCCAGCAGCCAGAAGGGTTTGGATGAGATTGTAGGATATACGGGCGGAGTGATTCTTTTGGGCCGGTTCTTGGCAGGATTTTCTCCTGAAGCTGCAGGACTTCCCTGTTCTTTCTTGGGCGATTCTCCGCAGCGGCATTACTTTTCAGTATTCCTTTTGTTTTGGAACAACAAAAAATGGGTTGACCGGTGGTTTATGTTTTTTACGTCAGGGGTTTGGTATGGTTTGGGGGGCATTCAACTCATTTCTTTTTCTATTTAGTTGGGGTGGGGGATTTTCGATTTTTCTGCTCATAATTGTAGACTTGTGTTTTATGCTTGATGTTTTACTTTTTATTGCCGAAATACCTGTATGTACTAGTAATGTAGGTGACTTGTGATGGAAAGAGCGCCGGTTCTGATCTTGCTGGCGACGTTCAGGCATCGAATTATCTGTTGCTGAGGAACACCGTAGTACTGGGGCACTTTGGTGTGAGGGTCGGCGGTAGAGCATCGGGGGCGTAAATTACCATGGGAACTCGAGTGTCGTACCGTAGGAGAAGATGAGTGATCGAAGTTGGAATTCCCCTTCTCGGCGACTCGAGCGGAGAACACCGCGGGCGGCTCAGCCCTCAGTTGAGACGGAACAAAAGGAATATGCCCACTCCCTTACTACCGGCCAGAGAGGCGACCACAAGGGCAAAGTCCCGGCGCAATTACTACTTGTATATCTTCTACCGTATTCTTCGAGAGATAGTCGTCTAGCTTAAGTGCCTTCTTACGGCGACCTCCTTACTAAACAGGTATTGGTCCAGTGATGAATGCCGGGTCGCAACTGGTATTCTGCTAGTGCTAGCACGCCTAATGGAGCAGGGTTTGTACCGGCCTTAATCTCCTGAATTTAAGCTCTCACTCGCGTGTCTCGGAATATCCGTAAGGGGCAGTGGATTGGTCAATACAAGCACGATCGGCAACGTCAGGAGGACTAGGGATGATCACTATTGTAGGAGAGCCTCAAAATTCCGATGGAGGCGGAGGATAAAAGATGAGGATGGGCGGCGGGGAGGAAGGATACCACAGATATGTAAAGCCACCTTTCTACGAGAGACACAATCGGAAGAAATATTCTACCGGCCAGGGGCTTTATAGAGATTTTATCGGTAAGTTCTTTCCCTGAAATCCAGCTCTGTTTCGCTGACTTGTATAGTATCATACCATACCGAAGGTAGCCGGTGCTCTGCGATATCTCTGGGTTGCATTCCCGTGGTCAGGGTGTTGGTTCCTACCTCTTTTGGATTTATGTTCCTGGTTCCTGGCGTGCCTGGACTACCGCAGTTATCAGCAAACAAATTTGCTGGAAGGTTTGCTTCGTCGCCGCTGGCATGATGCCAAGAGTCAGAACGAAATTCACACCCCTATCCTGGGGTACCGGAGAGGGAAGCTCTCAGTCAAATCTCTCCCTCCTTCATGTTTTCACCTATCATCCACTTACCTTAGTGTAAACCCTCTTGCTCCGCTCTCTTCAGTCTTGCTCTTTGTTTCCCTTTGAACCTCCGTGCGACTCTACTTTTATCCTGTTCTCTCTTTTACTGTATATATCCATTTGAAGCAATCTCAATGCCGTCGGTCTTATCGTTAATTAAAAGCACCTTGCTGGTGCTCCCGACTTTGGTGTCTGCTACTGGTGACATTGGTTTCTCACTGGGCGTTAAACGAAATCCCGTACGTTGGATACTTGTTTGTCTCTTTGCATTGAGGGGATGTGGTTGCTAACAATTTCCAGGACGGAGCATGCAAAAGCACTGATGATTACAAGACGGATTTGGATACCATTAAGGTTCTCTCGACGACGATTCGGGTGTACGCCGTGAGCGATTGCGAAACCATGCAAAACCTAATGCCAGCAGTGAAGGACAAGGGGTTCAAAGTTGTGCTTGGTGTTTGGTGCGCGTTATCGTTAGATGCTTGGCGGAGGCTAGCTGACTTTTCGCAGGCCGAATGATGATGCCCACTTCAAACTGGAGATTGACACTCTCAAGAAGTAGGATCGCGATATCCTCATAGCGTAATAGGCGGGGTTATTGACAACTATTATGTTTTTAGGTTTATTCCTCTGTATGGAACAGATAATATCAGGGCTATCACGGTTGGTTCTGAGCATCTTTATCGCAAGGAATTCACTGGCCAGCAGCTCGCCGAGAAGATGGGGGAAGTCAAGAAGGTTTTGAAAGAACTTGGTGCCGATAGTCTCCCGGTTGGTTTTGCGGACTCTTGGAATATGTTGATTGGAGGAGATGCCAACCCAGCGATCAAGGAGAGCAACATCATCTTGGCCAACGCTTTCAGCTACTGGCAGGGTCAAAAGATGGAGAATGCTACCGCCTCATTCTCAGACGACATCATGCGTATTGCTCACTGTGAATTCATTTTAGTGATAAGTGCTAACGAACAGCAGAGGCCCTTGCCCATATTCAAGACGTCAAGGGTAACAACGCATTCGACTTCTGGGTAGGTGAAACCAACTGGCCCACTGGTGGAAAGGACTTCGGAGATGCTGTTCCTAGCACAGAGAACGCTCGCATCTACTGGAGGGATGCCATTTGTGGAATCCGAGGATGGGGTGTTAATGTTTTCGTTTTCGAGGCATTTGATGAGAGCTGGAAGCCTATTGAGAAGGGCAATGATGTTGAGAACCACTGGGGGGTTTGGGACGCCAACCGCAAGCCCAAATTTGAGCTTGCATGTTAAGCTGGCTGGACCTGTTCATAAATCATTTTGTTAATATTTGTTTTTACTGTCTCCTTTTTTTTCTTTTCTTTCTGTATGAGGTAGGCTTGTATGGTAGGGTATGAGAGTACAAGATCCGGCTATGGAATATTATAGTTATTCAAGGTTAGCTGGCCAAATATATCCCCGCCTGTTCCTGTTAACAGACTTCTACTCTGGGACATTCGCCGATTCATCAAGTATATATCCGGACACCTTAGTCCAAAGCTGGCATTATCTCCGCAATTGAAGTATGATATCTTGCATTCATCTTACTCAAGCAGCTGTGAGTACTTGACAGAATTTTCCAAGAATAATATTTCTAAACATTTATCAAGAAAAATTTTCAACGGTGTGTATTTCTACTCTCTCTACTTTAATTTACTAATTCTTATATCGTGTTCTAACCTTATAATAATTATAGTGTTTTAAATAGTGTTGGTATGGTGCTTTCAATTGATAGCTTCTTTGATTGTGACGTATCTGTTAATGGTCCAACTAGAAGAAAAAATTAGTAGTGGGGAATTGAAAGCATAACCTTCTGGATACAGGCAAATTGGAAATGGAAAAAAAACAAAACAATTATTCCTGTTCAAGATGACGAACATACTAACTTAGTGTTTCATTTGTTCAGCTACTTCAAGTTTCCAGAGTGAAAGTAGAACTTGAAACTAGTGGTATCTATCATATCAGGGTGATACTAGACCTGGCCATTGATGGCCGTGAGAGCGATAAGCTGTAAGAAAAGCAAACAATGACTTACTCCGTTTATCCCCCCCCCCCAACCGGAACACATCATACTAAGCAATTACCCTCCTCATTCCCCTTGAAGAGTGTAGCACAATTGAATTTTCTTCTTCATCTCCATTATTATTAAAAGTCTTTATAATAAAATATTTTTCCACTTTTATATTGTGAACTAACCAGCCTGTGTAAGCCAAGAATCAATCATGCACAAACTTCTTCACCGGACCGGGCGTCTTCGTCAGCTTCGAAGTTTTATGGTATCGTAGTGGGACTCGTAATCATTGGCACTGTACTTGTATTATATATAGTTACCTCTCACGGGTACAAGTACCACGGCCCGACACCCAAGTAGCGATAAAACAAGAGATATGGGAAAATTCTGATCCTTCTGCCACAAACGTTTTTTGTTCTTATATTCGGTGAAGTCTTTACTTTCTTTGTAATTGCTCACCTCGCACACTATATTTCCGACAATTGCTGGTTGCTAAACATCGAGCGATCGGCTATGAGTACATCCCATTCACTTGCATCTCCCAAGAATCATCTCCTCACCCCACTATGCCCATGCTATTCAAAGAGTATACCCTCCAGCCTAGTCAATCTTCTATACTTTTCAGCACTGCCGTCCTGTATCAATGATTCACCACATAAGACAAAACACCCTATCTGAGCCCAATTTTCCTTGTTCTATTCAACCCATTTATAACCAACTGATAAATAGCATTCAAGAAAAAACTGACATCTGAAAGAACGAAAAAAAACTCATCTAACCTCACGCACTGCTTGGTATCTCGCCTGGAATTGCCCAACGCCACACCCCAACACCCACTACACTGCATCAATGACACCGAAACCGTGACGAACGCAAAAATGGAGTGAAGATCTGCTCCCACCATTTAAGCCGCGCGCCTTGCCTTAAGTACCGCCACAGAATACATGATGATTCCACCGATTGCCAACACGATACCTGTATCCAACCATTAGCTCAAAAGTTCCATTATCCGATGATAGCGGCTGGAGCCCTCACCTAACAAACTCTTATCCGATACACCTCTTCCGCTAGCCATCCAGCCCAAGATAACGATGGAACAGGTCTTAGCATGCCCCACAACAGTGCTGCTAACAGCCCCAGCGCCTGCAATGATGAAGAACTGCGACAAGTTGATAAGACTAGCAAACAGACCAGACATGAGGATCATGGCCCATCGGCTGAAGGGAACATCGCTAAAGACCGGAATGGTGTCCGCAAAAGGAATAAAGAACAAGAGCAAACAGCTAGATGCCGGCGCCTGGTTAAAGAGTAGCTGCATGGAGCTCATGTTAAGCTTCTTATGGTATGTTCCAATCCAAACAGTGTATAGAGAACTTGCTACAACACCACTGAAAGCAAAGATGACACCAGCGACTGTGGTGACCTTCCCTTGCTGTTCCGGAGTCGTTGCACGGGTGTCATAGTAGGAGACCACCCCAACACCAGTGCAAACTGGAATCAGCGAAAGCGCAGCGTACATGGGGATCGAGACCCGGTAAAACACAAGATTTATCAAAGCCACGAAAGGTGTGAGCAAGATTCTCGCAATCTGATAGAAAGTGATTGAAGAGTATGCTAGCGAAAGGTTCGGAAGAATGACGTTGAAGCACATAGCAAACGCCAGGGGCAGGATCTCGACAATCCCGCATCGTTTCGGAACAAAGAAGCCAAAGGAAGGACGAGAGATGACTAACAAAGTCAAACTTGTGCATACGAAGTGAAACGCTGCGAAGGATGTTTGCATTTTCTTAAAGTTTGGATCATCGAAGATCTTCTTGTTTGTGAAGACCTGTCACCATCATACCGTTAGCGCTGTAACATCAGACAGCTAAAACAGAGCGATAACAATCGCTAATCCCAAAAGAGTAGGATGATTTACAATTCCGATAGTGGCTAAGGTGTTGACAGTAGTCCATATTAAAAAGGAGGTCTGGCTCGACTTTTGCGGATTCGACTTGACCGCGCCGTCCGGTAATGTCGCAGGTTTCGGCTCATGTCCTGACAAGCTGCTGCGAGTCGATCCACCAATAGACAAACCATCATCGCTATCGTCCCGCTCTTGTTGAGACAGCAAGTTAGCTTTTTGAGCCTCCAGGTCCGACTTGAGTTCGATGTTGTTGCTAGAAGCTCCCGGCATTGTCACGAGCAAGAGGAAAGAGGAGGACTATGGTTGTTGGAGCAAGAAGTGTGTGGTGACAGTAAACGAACAAAAACCGACTCGGAGCAGGAACCCGTGTCGTGGTGCACCAGCAGCGCAGCGTGGGGCGCGAAAGCCGGTGGGTGGATAAGGGATGAAAGAGTGACAAAAGGAAAGTCAAAAAAAAAGGAGGCTTTATCAAAGTGAGCGAGCGGATGCAGACGAGGCTAAACCCCAGCGGCGTGGTGTACGAAAAGCGATAGATTCGCCAAAGAGGACAAATAACTCTCGAAGATTAAGGGGTCGTGGGGTGAAGGTAAAGGTGAAGGTGAAAGAAGGAGACGGAGGAAGAGCCAGAGGGGGAAGAGAATATCAGCTGCAGCCTGCGGCAGTAGTAAATATAGTACAGTGGTGGGAGAAAGCAAGCGGCATGGCACCCGTCGGGGAATAAATAAGCACCGTAGGACAACCCCTATCAAGCCTACCGCACTTTTGCTGCTGCTTTTACCACTCTGATCTTGCACTCCACTTGCTACCGATTGCAAAAAAAATATCGTACTATGATACCAATATTTCATAACTCCTATTTCCCTAAAACCTTTCGATGGTCAAGAGATTTTGTACCCTGAATAGCTGTTCGTTGAGCTCCCTCCACAACCGCTGAGCCCACCTATCATGACCTATGATCCTAGTCTTCAGTCGCACAGGTACTGTACAAGTACCACTACTGTACCTGTATCTCCAGAGACATTCAGCTCCGGGGTCGAAACAGAGATTTTCGAATATCAAACTTCCGGTGGATTTGTTAGAACGCCAAAGTCCGACAACTCTCCTATAAAAAACTTGCATAAACGTTTTTCAACATGCGGGCTGAACGCTACTACCTACGGGCTCGTTCTAGTGCCGTACGAGTTCAAGCACCGGTAGCCATAATCTCCTTCCCATGCTCTTGCAGTGCTCACTGCGGTATGGTAGCTCTTCACAGCCTTCGTTCATTCATGAGCAAATGCCTATAATCAACTTACCCGCACGCTTTTCCGTCATAAAACCCGAGTTGATCTGACATAACATGGCCGGAATTATATTCAATCCCATCAGACTCTATGCTATGCCACGCTATGATATAGGCTAGACTGCTGTACGATGCCAGTATGTGGATGAGGCTTGTGGATGAATAAGCACGAAGGGCAATGCCCGCCGTACCATGTGCGATAACCTGCAACTATAGTCGCCTGGTCAACGAAATAAAACATTAACCTGTACATAACTAGCACACACTAACTGTGGGTCCCCGGCAGCTTTTGGTCATTCATCACATCCTAGCCAGACTACAGTTCAACACAAGCCGGCGTCACTGCTAACCCGCCGCAGCAGGATATCTCTGACAAACCCCTCTCGGAAACTACTCACGAAATCAACTGACTCAAGAAACTCTGTAAAAAAAAATCGATACATCTATCTACAACAAATATAATAAAACTTTTATCCCCCTTGCAAAGTGGAGGTTTAGAAAATCAGCTCTCACAAAGCCTCCTAGGTGGAGCTCTCAGTAGCCTCTGGCCTCTTGGCTTCCTCTTCCTTGTCATAGGCCTCTTTGATCCAGTCGTTCAAGCCACTGCGATTGCGCGCAATCTCAATTGCGTAGAACTATAATTCTCGTTCGTCAGGTATTCGTATATATACCAAACTAGGAGGTGAACTAGTAAACATACCTGCATCCGAGGAACTATCCAGCAAAGCTCCACATCAGCACTAACTACCCAACAAACCTCGCCCAGGAGGAGGAGGCTCACCAAAAATAGTGGTATCCTTCTCGTACTCTACCTTCGCATCCGTTCTCAGTAGCGTGCCAAAGTTGTAATCCTCAACCTATTTTTTATCTCCCTATCGTCAATTCCACCTTCGCACTTCTCTATCCCCACCTATGCGAGGAAATTCATACTCACCCTCTTCTCATACCTCATCAAAAAGTTCCTCCACTTCTCTTTGCCAGATTTACTCTTCATCTCGTCCTCATTGAGCAACTTCTTGGGATCAAAATCCGGGAAGGTCTCGAGAAGATGGTCATATATCTCCTGGTCTATGCGCGTGAGGCGTAGGTCGGTTCCTGCGCGCCGCTCAAGGATTGACCAGTAGGTTTGGGCGTGGATGACAGCTAAGCAAGACTATTCGTCAGTATCGCCCTTTTATAATCTATCGAGTGGGTGAGCGGGCGGTGAACTCGGAAACTACCCTTTACCGCAAATTGCTTTTCGATCTATAGAGCACCAGGGTCAGTATTTGTAGATAACGTGGAGAGCAGAGGGTGTACGTCTTGTAAGTTTTGCGCCTCCTCAGCTTTGAAGTTCTTAGGTACCGACATTTTCGAAAGAATGCCGTGAGTCCTGGTTGTTGGTGTGTTGTGGGAGAGGAGCGGGTCTGGACAATGGACAAGTATATGTTTCGCTCGTAGGACGTAGAAATCCCCCACCATCTAATCTTATCTGATCTTCAATAAGACGAAGCCGGTTTCCGTGTCACCCCCAATCATTCGGATCTCAATCATTCGCCGCTACCCGTAGGGACACTACCTGAGCAGGAATTGGTCGATAAGTAAACGGCATAAATAGATAATATGTCGTAATTCATTAACCCCACCGGCAACCCCGTCATCAGTGTCAAATGCTAGCATTACAAAACCAAAGCCCCAAGCCCCAAGCCCAGCCCAGATGATGTCTAACGCCATCCTCAAATAAAAAAGGGTAGAAAAAACGCCATGAACCAAGCCCTTCGTCTTCCCCCTCCCCTACCAACAAGGCATCTAAACCCTGGATCGATCGGCCAATCAATCATGCGACCTCATATCGTATCGGCTGCCTCAGACAGCTGGTGTCGAAGATTTTGATTCTCTTGTCTGACCATTTGGACTTCGTGGCTCAAGTTGCGAAGGAGGACATCCTGCTGCCGAAACCGCTCGCTCATTTCTGCCCGCATGTCGGTTATTTCTGATTTGAATGCTATCTGCATCTCCATAACCATGTTGCGCAGAGCAGATCTCAACTCAGCGTTTTCAGGCCCTGGTAATCGTATCCCTAAGGGGGAGAAGGGAGCTGATCCCGAAAAGCTACCGGTGGTCGGAGGACGGTGGGGAGGGCTTGATACATCTTGACTAGAACTTTTGGGCTTTGGGGAGCCGCTTCCCGAAGGCTTGGGAAGAAAGGAAAGGTCCTTGGTATCATGCAACGTAGAAATGTCCCGAATTGTTCTTGTTTCATCTTGCCAGGAAACGGTCTTACGGCTTTTGAAAGAGCCAGTGAGAGACCGTCTGCTTCCGTTGGAGTCGTCAAGACCTAAGAGTGTTTCGGCAGCCTGGTCAGCACTAGATTGCTTCCTCTTGCGACTCCTTCTGGCCTCTTTCCCTTCTACCAGCCAAATATCCGCTTCAAACGACCCATCATCAACATCCGTTGCCTCATTGTCAGCAGCAGTAGTAACGGTTTCGTCTGCAACCTGCATGGTAGCTGTCCCCTCATCTCTACCTCCGCCCATCCCCCCAATAGCCCGCGTGCTATTCGATGTCTCGGGCCTTGGGCCGGCTGCTGGTCTCCCCGGACTACCTCTCGTCTCCCTGACAATCTCTGGGCTTTGGGGGCGCTCCTTCTTGGATTTTCCTAGCATATATGGAGCGAAGAGTGCGAGGTTACCGCGGACCGGTTTGCCACTCTGGCCCATAACTCTTGCCCTCACTGACCGAATATCACTCAGCAATTTTCCATCACGCGTCTTGTCAGTAACTGGTTGTCCTTTGGAAGTCCCAGAAGAGACATGCTGGACAGTGACGGACGATTGGGTGGTCTTAGTATACCTCCAGTCCCGGCCTTGCTTGTGCACTGTTTTCCCTTCGGTTTTGGTCGTAGTGTTTGGTGTCTGCGCAGGACCGTCGTTTCCTATCACTGGCGCCAAGGGCCGTGGGGTCTTTTTCCCTGATTCGTCGCATAGGGGTGGGGCGCTTCTGGAGCTCTGCTGGGTTTCCATCTTTCGAACTCGTTCTTGGGGATCCAAGCACTGTTCTGCCGAAGTTGATTTCTTCTCATCCACTGATAGAGCCCTCGGTGATCGCTTCTTTTTCACGGGGCTGAAAAGTCTCATGTAACCTTGATTGACCGTTTCCTCGACATCATTCCATTCTGGTTCTCCCTCTGTGCCTAGTTTTGGAAAGGAATAGCCGATATCTTTGCCCTTAGCAGCGGGCTGGCGCTCTGATGGGCGGGATGGGTTTCGATTCTCAGTGGTTATACGGCTTCCAGCTCTAGTCCTTAGTCCTTCCCGCACTTTGGCGGGAGGTTCAGAACCGGAGCGCGACCGTTTATGGGAGTATAAATTTGGATCGCAGGTTCCTGACCCCAGAGGAATACATATATCGCCAGTAACCTGGCACACATCAGCCAAGTCAACAGACAAGCGCAAAAAGCGCAGTTAGCATGGAAGAACGCCGACGACTACTCACCCAATCAACTCCAAGGACCTTCCCTCCCTCGGCATCGACAACCTGCTCACCAATCTTGTTTCCATGGCCGTCGTAGACGTAGCACCTGCCATGGACAGATCCAACGGCGATAAGGTAAGCTTTCGGGTCATCTTGATCGCCGTTCTTCGCGGCCGTAGATCTTACAGTCAGACTAGTAGCTGGAGCCCCGATATGCCAGCTTCCAAGCGTGTCACGCATACCAAAATCTACAAGGAAAGCCCTCCCGTCTTCACCCACAGTGACAGCCCTACTCCGGTATCCGGGGAGAAATTGCACTCCAGTGATGCCCGATGATCCGGCGACGCTGGGATCGTGTAAATGGCGGAACGTATGTATCTCTTTCAAGCCTCCTTGTCCGATCCCTACTCTATCATCTCTCCTCGCACCGGCTCCTCCTCCTGATATCTTACTGTAGTCGTAGGCAGCAAGAACACCGTCATTGAATGCAAGGACAAATATGTTCCGGCGAGTAGGATGGAATACGCAGATGTTTACCGAAGCCGTAGAAGCACGAGGGACGACTACAGCGGTGGTTGCTAGTAGTCGGTTGTGAACTTGGATCGCTGGAGGGTTTGCAGAGCAAGATAAGATAAGGTTCGAATCGCATGATATGGCAAACGAAACGACGGTAGACGAATGGGCCTAGGAGGTGGGTAAGCAAGAAAGACGGGAGAAGGGTGATAGTCAGGGCAAGAGAGGAACAATACCTTCGTAGCGTCAAATACCTTGTTTTCTTTTAAGGAATAAGTCTGGACGCTGTTATGAATAGAGTCGGCGAAGAAGAGAGACTGTGATTCGTGATCGTATTGCAGCAGGCGGCAATGCTAGACGAATCAGTATCCCCTGTGCTAAAATTGAACTCAAACAATGCATACCTGCGCGCCCTTCAGTCGATAAGACTTATTCTGTCCCTCCTCTATCTTATGCAGTATAATAACCTGAGCGTCGGTAATCGCCAGCACGGAACCATCCTTTGCGCCCTTCGCTGCGACAATGCCCTCGGATCCGGAAGTGAAAACATGATTACAACCATCACGACCCCAAACACGCACCATGCCGTTCGTCGTAATAAGCAGCTTCCATCGTTCGTCGTCTTCAAAAGGCGCAGAATTTGAGAACGTCGAGTTTGCTAGCGAGACTGGAGGCTTCCTTTGTGTTTTTGTACGCTTGGGACTCGAATAGGAAGATGTGAGTATGGTCGGGAATGACATGACTATCGAGAGCTCTCGCATTCAGCAACAAGCTGGGGAAAAGTCTTTTTTTCTCGCGAGACAATAGCGGTTGCTGTTTTAATTTCTTGAGAGTGTTGATATATGATCGATCCTATGATGAAAAAGTTGTGTTGACGAAGTACAGTAAACAAACACCCATGCATATCCTCATTGTAACCCCCGACACACACACATCCCACCCATGGAGGACCCCGGGGAGGCTCTGCTCCACGCCCTTGCATTATGCTTCATCGTGATTGGATCCTCCTACTAGAGGCATAAACATTACAGCGAATTGAAATTCATCTAGCTAACGGCTTTTATGCGCTCATAAACTATTCTAGGGAGATGCCAATGAAGGTGCAGTAATATTTATGCACAACCCTTCTACTGTCTGATCCATCGGAAATTATGTGTCGTCTTCCGGTAGCATTCCGCATCCAGCAACCCATACTGTACTCAAGTACTAGCGCAGTACAGTACACAATTACCAGCAATTCACGGATCAGGGGCCTCATGGATTACAGACATCCCAACCACTGCAATACAAGTAGAGTAGCCTATTTTAAGCACAGTGCTTCGGCTCAAGGTGAAAAGCCCCGCTTTCACTGTAAATTGTTCGATCGCCTCCGAACATTGTAACATAGAACACCCATGAAGAACCCAACGCCATTAACCCCATGTAACCCATGCTTCAAACTTAATAGCGGGGGTCATTAAACCGCCTTCACCATGCAAACGGACCCAAAAGCATTAACCAGAAGCAAAACTACTACGTGAACAGTAAGTAAAATAGCAGTGGCAAGGAAAGGGGGTCTGGAAGAAAACCGAGTTAGTAGTAAGAACGGACGAAGGGAGCTGGAGGGATACATGCGTTGCAAAATCCAATGCTGCCACCGAAAGCAAGGGATAAAAAACCCAAGGATCCGTAGCTGAGGGGGAGCACGGCCCTGTCAAGGTTGCAATCTATGCGACTTGTCAGCGTGCACCGCAAACGTTATCAAATTGACGACCTACCTTAATCCAGAAGATCCCCAACTTCAAGAACAAATGCCATTGGGTGCGTGCCAACCACATGCCGGTCTTAATTCCCCAAGGTGCAACTCCTGGCAAGACTCTCGGCGACTTCATTGCTTCCATCCTTGGTCTCAACACCAACGATGATTCCGAATCTCGGCCAATCTGAGCGCCAGTAATGGAGCTTGAAGCGGGGCCCTCACCCAGTCGAGATCCAACACTGAGCCTTGAGGCCTTTTTCGGAGCCTTCATAACCGGGCGTGGTTTCGGGGGTCTCTTGAAGGTATCGTAACCTTGATGCATGGACAGGCCTCCCACAGGAGTCGAAGGCGGAGGAGTATCTGCGACAGGAGAAATTCGACGGAAGCCAACAAGATTCTGATCATCCGCAATAATAGCTGGCTTTTTCTGCGAGGCGGAAGAACCTCGGCGCTGCTTGTCATCAGCCAACAACTCAAATAAGAATTAAAATCAGCGAATTTAATTCTTACCGAAGGGGCCCCCTCTTGCATCTCAATACCCATTAGTATTTCTTCTGCCGTAGGCCGAACATTCGGGTCTGGGCTAATCAGCGCCTTCAAAGACTGATAAAGTCTCTCGGGCAAATCAGGTCTGAGCCCAGTTCGTTCACCAAGACCTGGCCATGCCATGATCTCCTCACGCAGGGTATCCAGGTTCTCGTTCTCCTCGTTCACCATATCAGCGCCGAGGTAAGGCAGGTTACCAAAACACATGAAATACAAGATCATTCCTAAGGAGAAAATGTCGGATTTTGCCGTAAAGTTCTCATATCCGCCATCAGGAGTAACTTGAGGTGGCATGTTAATTACAGTTGTTAAAATCGAGATAGGAAATAATCGATATAGACAGACCTTTTCGTAAAACTTCAGGGGCACAATAGGATATTGTGCCGGTGGCTCCTGTTGACTTTCTTGCCGCGCTCTCCATTTGCACCTCCCCAAAATCACTTACTAGAACCCTAAGCTCCTGGCCGGGGACCCCAGTGTCATTGAGTAGACAATTTGAAGGCTTGAGATCTCGGTGAATGAATCCATTTGAATGTAAATGTCCCAACCCGGAAGCAATATCCCGAAAGAAGGATATTATCTGCTCAAACGAAAGTTTGCGCGGCTTGTTGATATCTAGGTGCAGATCTGGCTCTCCCCGGGAGCGTCGTCTCATTTGGTCCTTCATCTGGTCCTTCAATTGTTCCTCTGTGGTTTGCTTAGCAGCACTTAGAACATAATTATGCAGGTCGCCAGAATTGCAGTACTTTGCCCCACGAGTCATCAGCCGTGCCTTTATCTGAAGGCAATTATAAGTCTTACCTGTTGCAGGATGAACGCACAAGGAACACTTGGTCCAAAAGCTACAAAAGATTGAGTCAGATACCTGCAAGAACCTCGGAGAGATGTGGAAACACACTTGTGAGATGAGCGTTTTCAAGCCAAACATGGCGATAGGATACCAGGTTAGTATGCGATAGTTGTTGTAGAAGCTGCACCTCCATGAGAACCTTTTCAAGCCATTTATGGTTGTCACCTAAGAAACTGGCTTCAGGAACACGTCCAACATTTTGTAGCTAAGGTAGGGAGCATACCAACTGGAACACGCTTGCATGCGAAGTGGCCCAGCGACACACCATCAAGAACATGGCGAACAAGCAGGACAACACCAGTCCCTCCCCTCCCCAACTCTTTCTCTGTTACGAAGAACCTAGATAACCCGGATTAGTCGGATATCCGAAGCACAAACCACCGGGTCTTGCTCATGCCTTTCGAAATATTTTGGACTAAACGCTTCCTCACTGATCCCACCCGCAGCTGGCGTGGCACTTCTAGCCATTGACTCCTCATCTATAGCTCCATCCTCACTCTCCCCTCCGACTTCCGCCCGCGGCAGCCTCCATCTGGTTGGACTCGGCGGCTGCCGTCTCATGACAGGTTCAGGTTCGCCGTCCTCACTTGTTACTGGCACACTACTTGAATAAATTAATTACCAGACTCAAACGACGTTCCAGATATACGGACCTAGAATGGAGCATTCGGAAATATTCCTGATCAACGAAGCCGGATTCCGCCACATTGCCGGATGTCCGATGTCCGATACCTGGGGCAGACCGGTCCGGAGAACCATCATCCCTATGCGAATCATCATTGAGGGGGCGTTTGCATAAAGGACAGCTCTGAAACTCGACAGTAGCAGGAGGGCTAAGTGGGGAAGATGCTTCACAGAGAGCTAATTGACGTGACTGGGGATCATAAACAACGAGTGTCTGCTGGTGGCGGCTGGGGAGCGAATAGTTAGTGAGAGCTCTGGCTAATTCATGATTAAACTCTTTGACCACGGATAATAGGAACTCACAGAACCACACTCCGGGAGTCGTTTGAGCTGTAAGGAATTAAAGACATGTCGGAGCAAGTGACTTGCTGTGAGATCAGTTATAAGAGGGACTTTCTCAGCCGGTACTTTGACTTGGCACGTCCAGAGAAAGTCGACACATAAAAGACGAAGATTATTATTATTGCTTATTGAAACAACAAAGGAACGGAGTTATTGTAATCATAGAGGGCTTATCTCTGATTTTCGACAGATCAAGCAGAGGGTTGTGCAGAGAACAGGGTATGTGAGAAGGTGGGTTGAGGGTTCGGCGATATGCCAGAATATCATATCATACGGTAATGTATGCAGCACGGATGTCAGCCAGGAGAAGAAACATGAGACCATTTTAACCTGGCTGTATGGCAAGCCGGCGACCATAGAGACTCTGTGGCTGTTTAAAAGGAAGCCTCAATTGCAGCCACAATCACTCTCCACAGCATAATACCGTATATTCCCTTAGCAACCCGGGAATGGTGTCACGATTCACCTCCAGACACCTCAAACTATCTCTTTGAGTGGTGGTGGTGGAGTGGTCCATTAGGAATTACGCCAAAGGAAATGGCTGGTACACAAATCACCTCTCTCTGACACAGCTGACATGGAAGCAAACAATGAAAACTTCTAAGTTCAACAAATAATAGTCTAAATATAATAATATTATAATAATCAAAAAAATCGGATATCAGGAACTCAAATCCAAACAAAACACAATCTGCACTAGTGACGTTGTTCATTCCTCCCGAGTGAGGCTCAGCGGAACATCCCGCATCTCACCGAGTCCCGAATCCCTTTGTGACGCTGCACGTCTCTTGCCCATGCGGTACTGGGACTCAGACGGTAGAAGGCCAGTGAGACAAGGCTATAATTTGCTAACCTCAAATAACTGTTCCATAATTTCTTGCCGGATCTTGTAATAGTACAGTACAGTACAGTATCGGCATTCTGCCTTCAAGCCAACCGGGAAGGTCATTCCACGGAAGTGGGAGAAGCCCCGTTCATGAAGCATTTTCGTCCCTTAAACTTATTTTACTTACTTCAGTATCATAGCATGGCGTCATTTGTTCACGACTCTAGCCACCTTCATCACCATTAAAAAGCTCAAGCGGAGCAACCCTCCCGTTGGCAAACACTAGCTACAACGCCCGAGGGCCACTCTCGCGGTGAGCCAATCACGAACCACCTCCAATTACACAGCCCGCGCCGTACCAACAGATTCCCATACGATCGCAGCACCTCGGATGCCATCACCCAGACAACCCCGTTTATCCTCCACGATCTCAGTCGAGTCGCGTTCGGGTGCTTGAGCTCGTAAAGAGCCATATACTATTTGTGGGAGTTTCTACGAGTAAGGAGCCCAGCGCTTGCAACAAAGGCTGGGAAAGACACTTCAGCATTCCACAATTAATTAACAGCGCTAAAGTCTTCTTAGAGTTGGGGGATATCTTGCTCAGAGGAGCGTCACTATAGATCACTCGTTTATATCAAACCCTTGCAAAACCTCTAGTCGTTTAAGCAAAAAAAGGGACGGAATCTTGTGTAGACGCCAAAGTCATAAATATCACAATATGGCACTTAGATTTCACTCGAAAAATTCCTCGATGTAAATCGAGGAAGCGTATATTTCGCTCGCTCCTAGTGGAATCAATATACTGGAGCCGACGATCTGCTCCGGTAGCGACCGGAAGCCCCCAAACCTAAAATTGTCATTTCTCAGATACGCTCATAGCCTGAACACATGTAGAAATTCTAATGAAAAGGTGCCGCAATTCTCAATCTAGCTCTTCAAACCGACCTTCGTGGAGGGCTTTCTCCACAGGGTTTTGGATATCCACGACACCTGTCTGTTTCAATCTGTGGTAAATGTCAGCACAAATTTATTTTATTGCCTAACATAAATAGGTTGTTTATACCTCTCAAATAATACGAACAATCGCTCTGCCTCCCGCTCCTTTTCTTCGTCCGTCATCTCGCCGAAGGGATCTTTTATCTGTGGTTCACTACCCAAAGCCTGGCCCGTAACTGGGTTGAAAACCCGCCCAGAGCTGTCTGATGAGGTAGAGAGGTCCTCTAAAACTGACTGGGGAAGTTGTACACCAGCACTTAGGAGAAGTCCCGAAGCGTAGCCATATCCAACATTACGGACAAACTCCTCTGGATTCGAATTCGAAACTTCAAACAACAGCGAGGCAAGGTGTTGTCGGATATTCACAGCTGCAGCAGAAGTGGATAGTTGTAATAGGCGAGACGCCAATGAATCATCTTTCCCAATTGGGTTCTTACGCTCACTAACGAAATAGCCATTGCGTAAGTCCATGGCCTTACCCTAGCGGAGGAAAGAACTCACTCATTAGAGGGTAGTAATCGTTTCTGCATGTACTCTTTAGCTTGATCGGGGGAGATTTCAAATATTTTTCTCAATAATGTTATTAGTGGGGCCCCTGCTTCATCGAATAGCTGATTACGTTGATTGTCGCGATTATCGTTTGGGCTCCCCACAGAAAAGTCCAGGATTTCAATAAGCCTGGCGACATTACATATGGAGTTGAAAGAAGGAAATACGCATCCAGCTTGAGATGAAAGATCAAGGTTTAAAAGTGCATTGACCAGATGTGTTATAGGTGATTGAAGGGGAAGACTGAAAAGTGTCCTTCTGCAAAGAATCTTGAAGAGATTTGGAACGGACCTATTGGCAAACGTCAGCGGATTCCGTAGGAGAGCAAGGGTTCGTTACGAAAAGCTAACCTTGAGAATAAATCTACTTTCTCAGGGGCAAAGTGGGTGAGGTTAAACAACAGCTTTATAGTTTCTGTGAATGCCATATCTTGCAGTGCAGATGGTTGTTCATTCTTGTTGATCTTGGAGTATATTTTTCCGTGCCTCGAAATCGCCTGCAAAAACATTAGCCCCACCAGGTTTCTTGAACCTTTCCAAGGAATAATTAGTTACGTCATTGAGATAATCGGCGAGTTTATACTCTTCCAGCCATTTTGGTACATCAGCAGTCGCATAGGTAACCAGAAACAAAATCCGGGCTGCTAAGAATTCTTCATCAAACGAATCGTTCTGGGTGATATCTCTATGTAAGCAACGTCTTTTATATTGTATGGCGGATTAAGCCACGACTAACCTGGTATCTATTGACCGCCCCCTCTGTATACCCAAGTTCAATAAATATCTGTCTGGTCTCGGGTACTATCAATAATGCATTTGCCAGACATCGCATGGCTTCTAGGGCTGATTTATTGTCGGCCCCTTCAAAGGCATGTTTGCATAGTATCTCGATCCCCTGGGATCTTCTTTAGATGACTTCAGTGAACTGGGGTGAAGTAACTTACTTCCTTCGTAAATATCGGGTCGGATTGGTTCGCATCCCGCCCGAAAACCTTAAGCTCTTCAAGAGTTGTAGCTCTCTCTGTACCAAAATAAGATACCGACTCTTGCGCGGTTCAAGGAGAACACTTACTTTCTTGTGAAAGGTTATGATCTTGGAGATCTACCTTTAATACATCGACGAGAGCTTGGACCTGGCTTAACTTGCCTTTTTAATACCGTAATATTATCAGCAGCCTTACAGGTACATAAAAGGGAATTCCTCCAACGAACTTGTATTGGAGCTATGTGTTGCCATTGAAAAACTAACTCGAGCAGAACGTGAACTTGAGAACAAGTGATGGAGGGGTGCTTCGGCTAGAATTATGGATTTCTGGAGGTTTAAATGGAGGCTTATGCGGATTTGCTCCGTGGCAGTGGAAGAGCTAGCCCGTGAACCAGTTGACCACAGGAGACCGAATAGGCTTAAGAAGGGAATAGATGATGAGGGTTCTTTAAGACTGGAGTAATCGCTGGGGAATATATATATATATATTGCTACAAATAAGTTGACAGTGTCTTGTTGCGGGGAAGCACGAAGTAGAGGTTGCACGGGAAGCCCGAGAATTATTTAGTCAAGGCTCCGGGATGCGCAAGCACGATGGGGTACGATATCTGCCAAGATTTCGTCTCGTCGGGACATTTGCCAAGGCATGCGTCTAATTTCATCTTTAGCCTAACCGAATACAGTCACCTCTGATTGGAAGAGGGGCGATTTTATTTCCCGCGTTAATTGGGCCAAAACCCGCGCCAGTTTGGACGCGTCGCGTGCGTCTCGTCTTTGCCAGGGCAACCGTTTTACCACTCACCGGATGGCTTTAGTCTCTATGGTAACCGACTGAGTCTCCTTCCCCCCAGCCGATGCGGGCATGCTACTCCCGCTTCCCTTCGGATTATTCTAGCTCCTCCACGAGCTCTTCCTGTCAAACTCCCTCCTCCCCATATTCACACTTTTCCCTCGCCACAGCCCTTCGGGAACGCTTCTACGTTCATCGGATTCGGTACCGACACATCTGATCGTATCTCCCGGTGCCAGTTGCGTCCATTTGCTCCCCGCTTTCTTCATATCCACCATATTCTTCATTGACCCCCTGATCCCATGCTAGAATACTGAGTTGGACTCCATCTCAGCATACTTGATTGATCATGGTTCAATCAGAAACTACGAGTCCTTATTTCGCCGGAACCAAGTCACGCTCTGTTGAGCAATCGCAGCCACGACCTCCAACACCACCAAGAGAGTCCCCTCGATCAGCCTCAAAGACGAAAAGATTGGTAGAAAAGGACTGCTCTGGAGACAGTGCTACCGAGTCTCTGGTGGAGCCCTCTTCGCGAGAGATCACGCCCCCCTCCTCTGGGGATAACGCGACCGGGAAACCCAAGAAGCGTGTCGGCTGGTCCCCGTGGACAAAGTATCATAAGCCAGATTCACCATTATCCGTGACTCCTATTCGATCAGCAATAGATCCGAAGTCTTTGAAGTCGATTCTTAAGCCCTACAGTTCCCCAATACCACTTTTTGACGATAAACTAGCTTTCGAGCACCCCGTTCCTGAGTCTTTGCCCAAGATGCTGGAATCTACCATTCAAGCACTTGAATCGACTGAGCGTAGCAAGAAAATCGACGCTTATGTCACATTTTCCAACAGCATAAAAGCGTACGACAATATCCTAGATTTGGCAGTTATGGAGGAGAAACTTCCTTCTTTGTGTCTGTTCATAAAACGGGATTTTGATGCCAAGTTGGATGAGAGTGGGAAGTCTGATAGTCAGCTCATCCAGCAAGCTATTAAGGTATTGACCGTCCTTGCCTGGACATCCCGGTTGGCGGAATCGATGGATGATGGAATGGCGTCGTGGTTCTTGCAAACCGCGATAGACAGAGTAGAGGACGGCCACACACCTAAGCTCATTGTTAATCACCTTCTTCATTTTATCGCCCAACAGCGGTTCCCACAGCGCATCATGACTTCTGAGAGGTCAAATCAAATCATTACAGCGCTTGACAGTCTTGATCAACGGGTTACGGGAAAATCCATTACGAGAGAACGCATCGACATCTACTTCAAATTATTATCCCAGGCTAAGCAGACCATGCTCACGAGGGTAAATGATTGGATGGACAATTTGTTCGGTGGCCTTTTGAGCAGTGTGAAGGAGGTGCGGAACCGTGCCCTAGCCTGTGTGGCGGAAATCCCAAGAGCTTTAGGAAGCGAGAAATCTACCGCCCGTTGCTTGAGTAGCATCTTTAGCAGGGAGGTTGGGAATGGCAAACGTATGTTTGAATTGATCAAAGAGCGGCTCGAGCTTTTTATTAAAGACGGCGAGGGCGTCTTTGTTGCCCGGATGTGGGGTGTTGTTCTTCTGCTTATTCGAGTAACAGCAGCTGAACAATGGGAATTCTTCACTCATTGGCTGCGGGTTATTGAAGGCTGTTTTAACGTCTCGGATAAGGATGTGAAGGTAGAAGCCCAAATAGCGTGGCAAAAACTTATATACGCCATGAATATCGGCCCAACCACAGCCCGCAAACTTTTGGAGCTTCTCTGCAAACCTCTCGGACAATACCTCGATCCGAAGAATGCGCTATCTAACACTAAGCGGCCACGGATGGCGGCAATGGTCAATATATCGGTTCTACTCTATTACGGGTTTCGCCCTAATGCCCCTCACAAGCAGCTCTCTGAAATTTGGGATGTTGTGGTTGTAGGTGTGCTCGAGAGGTTAGCGTTATCTAGTAAGGATGAAGTAGAGGGTGGATGCAAAATACTTGCGGCCGTATTTGAAGGTTCTGCCCAGAAGCCTTGGTCTGAAGACCGTGTCTTGAAACCACCCACTATGTCACCGAACGAACTCCCAAGGCTCGACCCTAAGTGGGTTAGATCGAATAGTGCAATAGTCTTGAAAACGATTGAAGTTGCCCTCCGACGCGCCCCGTGGAAGGCCAGCGAGACTGAGGATGGCCCAAAACTCCTTTGGGTCAGGTCCGTCAAAGCGGTGGCCGATGCTGGCAGTAAAGAGATCAAAATATCCGGAGATCTGATGGATGCCGTGGCTCAACTTCTTGCCCTGTTCCGTCGAATATGGAAAGCTGGGCCTGCGGCCTTCAATGACTCGAAAGACGGCTCTTCGGAGCCCTTCATCAAGAAGTTCATTTTCTTGGTTAATGCAGCCCTATCAGCTCTCGGGACGTTGCCATTCACGGAGAAGCTCTTGTCTCTTGATGACGAGAACAACTTTGCACCTGCAGCCACTCCTATGCATAAGTATTCTTCTGGCAACAACTCTACGATCGTGTACTCTCCAATCTTGCACATGATCTCCATGTTTCTTCTGCCTACAGAAGGTGTAGTTGCAGATCAAGAGTATCACGACTCTGTTAAAGCTATTCTCTGGAGATGTTGCAGCTCTCAGGACTCAAGAAGAAAGAAGCTAACGCTAATAGCCTCATGCGCAAACTTGCTGCCGTACAAAGATGCCAGTGCCTTAGACCTTGGGATGTGGCAAACGCTTGCAGATTTAGTTGCTCTCTCGCTACCTATTCCGACCCGGGAGAGAATACTACTCAGTCCATCGCCAATGGGAGGGGAGTTTAGAGATGCGGTGAAAGTGCTTGAGTGGGGTTGCCGGTATGCTCCTGTCCTAGGACACTACTCTGCCTTTATTACAATATAACTTACGTTCCATACAGTTACGATTTACCAGGATGGGAGCCACTGCTGGGTCGGCTTTGCGAAACCGTGCAAAATGAACAAGGTGATGTACATCTTGTCGTTGGGATCATTGACCCCCTTGCCGAAATCATTCGGCATCAACCGGCCGACCATGATAGGTTAGTTCTTCTAATTCTCCCCGAACAAGTAGCTAAAGCCTTCCTCGTAGGGGTCTTCAACAGTGCAAGTGCCTCATCAGCAGGGTCCATTATTCCAAAGCAAGACCCCACGGAGATGGAGCCTCCCGTACACCCCTCGCAGCGCTTGGGCGGAAACCGAATACAACTGAGTATGTAGCTATTTGTCTAATTCACTCATTTTATGCTAACCTGTCAATTTCAGGCCGCTTGAGAGGTTATACGATCTTATAGATTATTTACTACGCAAATTTTATTCTTCTAGTGTTGAGCGAAAGGCTCTGTCCGAGGCAATAGCCTTATTGGATGCCCTGGGCGATCTTTCCAGTAGATCACCCCCGACATCCCTTGTAGCTTTGCTCAAGCGCACGCAAGAGGGAGCTGGGGTATGGATTCTTGACTCAGATCACCTGGTTAAGACAAAGGTTGGTATCAAATCCTCCGCGTTTTCCTCTACTCTTATTTACATTCCCCAGCACGGTGAGGGCGTAGTACAGATAGCCAATGCTTGGACAAAAATCACCGATGCTATCGCTCGTCTTCCACAGCACGACGGAAAGATCCTCGCGGACCTAGCCACTCTCATCAAGTGTGGCCTTGAAAGCCGGCTCAAACCCATAGTCAACCTTTCAGTCAAGTCATGGAACTTGACTTTCGGTGAACAGGAATCAATTATCTACCCTAAGCGTGTTCGAGGGGCGTTAAAGAGACTGCGGCCTATTGCTGATTTAAGGCTTCCCTCGTTCCCTGACGAATTGGAAGATGACGTTAAACTCCTACTCTACACTGTTTTTGGCCCATCCACTGACATGTCCTAGATTATCCCAACCCCTCCACAATTTTCCCAGTCTCAGGAAAAGCTTGAAGAATTGATGCAAGAGAAAGAGGCTTGGACGAGCCCAACCCCCTCGCGATCTGGGCCCTCGCCCTTTAAGTCTCGATCGAGGGTTTCTTCGCCACTCGCAGGGCCAAGGGAGGGCTTATTTAGTTCCCGCCCAAGGCGATCACTTGGCACGAGAAACCTACAACCCCCCCCCGCCCGCCCTAAACATATGGATTCTCAAATCGAGTTTGCGGCTATCGAACCCGATCCAGCCGGAAAAAACAGCTCTATTTCAAACTCGCAACTCACCGAAAGGCAAAAGGAAGTAAAGGAAAGGCAGTCAGAAACCGCAATCCTCTTCGGAAACTTGAATGCCAATTCCGCCAGTAAGCGCGGTAGGTTACCAAAAGATGCTGCAAAGGCTACAAGTAGTCCACGAAGCACACGACTTTCTCGTAGTCCCATAAAAGAATCCGGAAGATTGCGTTTTGGTGAATTACCCCAAACCAGGCCCAGCCCAGCAGATCTGCCAGAATCACCATTGCCCAAACATACTGGTAGTCCTACAACACGGGCACCTGAAGTTGAACCTCCTGTAGGACCAGTGGCAGACATCACCATAGATTCTCCCAGGGCCCAGGACGCAGATGAAATGATCTATATCATAAGCGATGCTGTCAATGAGGCCGAAATGAGGCAAGGCACCGGCTCACCTTCCGTCGAGGACGACAATTTTGTTGACGCCCCGGAGGATCGCATTTCTAGTGGAGAGGAGGCTGAAGAAGTGCCCAAGAACTCGGCTAGCATAGTCGTTGAAATATCTCCCGTTCAAAACAGCAGAGTTTGTGACAAAGGATCTCAGCCAGAATCTTGTTTCACTCCAGCCTCCTCAGAGAATGAAGAGAACTCGAAAATCAGCGAGCCAAATACAGAATCGGATAACTCCCCAAGTCGGAAATCAGGTCCTGGGGCTCAAATAATGATGGAGGAACGTGCAGCATCCAAACTTCCAGCAAAGCGTAGGCGCGCACGCCTAAGACCAAGACGACGCTCTCTTGTACGAAAGGCTTCCGAATCCCCGAGGAAAGTGTTGGACAGTATTGCTGTTGCCGATCCCGACGCACCGCAGTCAAAACCACTTACAACGTCCTACCAGGCGCATGACGAACAAACTGAGCGCTCATCACAAAAGTCTCAACCCAACCAAATTTCATCACCATCCAAGAGTTCCAGCTCTCCTAGAAAGCCCCCAACAATTTCTACCATGTCACCACCAACCACTAGGTCATCTGTGAAAAAGGCCGCCATCGCAAAGCCCCCAGCCCCTACTCAATGTTTGTTGTCAAAACGCTCCTATATTTTCTCACGTTTGCTGACTAAAATTAGCTACGCGCAAACGCAAGCTAGAGGTCGTCGACCACTATGGCTCGAACACCGACGAGAATCCGAGCTGTAAATGCCCTTATCTTGAGTATCAAGGGAGTATTCTGCTAACTCAAAATTCAGTCGAGAATTTGGCAACTCCCACGCCGAAGCGCCGTAATACCGCCAGTTTACCCGTAAGGCGTACCCGCTCGTCTACCAAAGAATCATCCAAATATAATGACAACGGTCCAGATGTTTCATTCATTGAGGAGACTCAGCTCAGTGTCAATTCGTCAATTGATGACTCCCAAGACCACGTTGATGAACTTGTGGGGCCTACTCCCTACGCTGGGTCGAAGGCGCATACCATTTTCACAGAAGGAACACCAAAGTCCAGCCGAGGAAAGGGCCGATTAGACCCAGCCAGTACGCGACCTGAAACCGTCGAAGACACCCCGAAGACCCCTAAGACTCCAAGGCGTCTAAGGAAGTCTCTAGACACTCCCAGACAGTCTCAGGATGTTACGCCTATGGTTAAGTCTGAAAAGGAGGCGGGTCCCAGGCCATCCAAGAGAATTGAGACTCGCAGAAGCTTGTCTTCAAAACAACTAGAAACCGCGCCGGAGCCTACTTGTGGAGAAGCTGCTATTGAGGAATTACAGAAGGCATTGGGAGCCTTAGAGAACGCAAGTCTAACGCCAGACGAATGCCGTAGAGCGGAAAATATCCTGTTTGATGCATTCTCTCAACTTCGTCGAAAGGGGACAAAGTAGATGAATCTATTTCTATTGTGTATGATTTCCTGTACGATAGCCATGTTCCCTTATCTTGCAAATTTCGTATTGCGTTACGGAGTTCCCTGTCGTGTTTCCCATCCTTCTCGATGTTGTATTCTTATATTCTTTCTTTATCGTATGATCCACTGCCGGGCGAGGTCACTTGTAATATTGTGCTTATTCTGGGTTGTGGAGGGTGTTTTTCTTCGTAGGACGGGTATTACTCTAGTTTGGCAGCTATCCTGATAGATTGTTCTTGGATTTGCGTTATGTTGAAGTTACGGTGTTCTTTCTGTCTTGGACCAGCTGTTGCCACCGTATTGCCGGGATTCAAATTAAATATATTCGAATGCCGTCAGCTACAATCGCAAGCTATAGCCCGGTTTCTTAGCACAATAGATAGAATCTGATGGTAATGTTATTTACGGTTTTTATAACTTTATGAAGCTCGAAGCTAGGGGCGAAACTTGGATCAAACCTTTTGGGAACACTCTGCAAGGCTCAAACTGCATGGGTTGTGTCGAATTTCATATCATATTACTGTACAAGTACTGTGCTAGTACTACCGGTATATGTCGACCACGGTACGGCTCGCCCAAGTAACGTGGTTTACTGCATTATGCCTAGTTGGTAGTGAAACTAGCGGGGCAGTCTAGGATGGTACAAGTAGCTCGATAAACCCCACCCTAAAGCTACCCCTCGACCCCTCAGAACCATTTTTGTTACTATCATACCTGCCTATAAGAAACATACCACTAACCACACTCTCAAACAATAATTTCTAAACACAATGGTCGAACGCAGCAAGAAGCCGGGCCCAATTCCCGTGAGCTCCACTGAACTGGAAAGCCCGGGATTCGTTTTCAAGAGCGATAGAGTTAAGGTATCTCTTTATTCCTCTCTTCGTACCGCCCTCCCGCCTACAGTGGGGAAATTATTCCAAGATTAATGTCGACGTTAGCTGTCTCTACCCACTGGGGAATCCGCCGAGATCTTGTTACACGGCGCTACGGTAATTTCCTGGGTGGCTGGCGGAGGGGAGAAGTTGTTTCTGAGTGAAAAAGCGGTCCTTGGTAAGCGGTTGCCCCGCCATTTATGGATGACTTGATTGAATGGGGTGAGATGGGATGAGATGGCTAACGGGTTGTGGTTCTACAGATGGATCGAAGCCGGGTATGTCGTTACTTGTTTTCAGCTACCTTTGCTATTTGTGTGTTCATACTGACTATGGTTGCGGCTGTCAGTAAGGGGTGGAATTCCACTAGTTTTTCCGGTTAGCATGCTTTCAAACGCTGATTCTCGATGAAATATACAAGCAAGGCTTACTAAAATACGCTACTCCAGGTCTTTGGAAAATCCACCGAGGGACCCACCGCTGCCCTTCCACAGCACGGATTTGCTAGAATCTGCAAAGTCATCATTGTTCCTCCCCTCCTTCGGCTACACTAACGTTGTGAATAGTGGGAACTGCTCGGCCGAACCAGCGAAACCGATACCTCAATCCAGGTTGACTTTGGCCTCGGCCCAGAGAACCTTACCGTCGAACAACGCAAGCAATGGCCCTATGACTTTGGCCTGATCTACTCCGTGAACCTAAGTAAGAGCAGTCTCGAGACAAAAATGCTCGTCAGAAACGAGGGATCTGAGACGTTTGACTTCAACGTTTTGTTCCACACATACCTTCGTATTCCAGTATTCCCCCAGCTTGATATTAACAGTGTTGGTGGCGGTTGGATTGAGGCTAATGAGGATAGGACGTAAACAATCTTACAATCGAAGGTCTCAAAGGCACTAGCTATAAATGCAAAGTGACAAAATCCGAGGCCGTTGAGGAGATGGTTGAACTCTCCGTCGGCTCTGAAGTGGATCGTGTATACGCCAACGTCCCTGACACCGTCCAAGTGAAAAACGGAGGCGAGGCAATTTTCAAAGTCGAGAGGACCAATCTGGAAGACGTAGTTGTCTGGAACCCCTGGGAGGGCGCGAGCAAGATGGCCGACTTTGGGCCCGAGGATGGGTATAAGAACATGAGTAGGCCCCCTCCCCCACTATAGATAAGAATCAGAGCACTGACACCATGGGGGCTACTAGTCTGCATTGAGGCGGGAGCTGTGTCTAAATGGCACACTCTTGAGCCACAGAGCGTCTGGGAGGGGAGCACTATTATCAATCTTTGACTGGTGGTAGAGTCTGGTGACGGGCTGGGGGGTAAGATGGTAGGAGGTTCACGATCGAGGCTGTGAAGCAGGTTTCAATTAGCTATACGATACTCCATGATCATTGCTATGTTGTGATATGGGGAAGGAAAGAAAAAAAGAAAAACAAAACTTGTTGGGGAACCTTTTCGCTGTGTGCCTTGTTGCGGTATACCGTCTTATTTCGCCTTGTGTAGTGTCGTAAATTTATCGTATCGAACCCACCTCCTGTACTCCATGCAGCCCAGTCGACGATTCAAACCCTACATTGCCCCATCACAAACTCTACAACACAGCACCCCACCGCGTAGGCAAGACCCTTCAACTTATCGTATGACATTTGTGGGGTAGCCACTAACAGGATAGATCACCAGCTCAGCCTATAACTCGCCGAACGCCTCAAAGTGTTGTCTAAGCCTTTGTCACCGATCACTCGGTACGGTACTGTACTGTACCCCGCTCTAACCGATTTCTTGCAGGGGGAGAGAGGGGAGCCCAGGCTCCCAACAATGTAAGGATTCGCAAGGTAGAGTGCCGGTAGTCCCGCACAGCGCGGGGTGTTTTTTTCTTTTTTCTTTCCTTCTTCTCCCTTTTGCTGTAAATTAAGGGCAATCTACAGTAGAATAATAGAATCCGAGTGACCGTTGATGCACACGATCATTCACAACTGTGGTCTTCAACATCATAATTTCATTGACGTCTACTTGTAAATAGTGGGGCGAACCGCCAATCCTGTGGCGGCCAACACCTTATACCGTTCCTTACACCACGGTATCAAATCACACAAAATACATCCATATCACGACGACGTATCGTAAGTACCGTACTGTACCATCCATACACTCACTACCGTATTTACCGATACAATACATGCCTCATCTTTCGTTTTCCTCATTATTCTATCCGGCGTTCCACGTCCCAACGGAGCTAAACGACCCAGGGGAAAAAAAGACAGCCGTAAAAAAGGTAGAGAAAAAAAAGGAAAAAAAGCAAAAGGGCCACCTCCAACAGTTTTTTCCCCGAGTGATAATGGTGTAAAAAGAGTCAGCAACAGGAGGAAGGAGAAAAAGAAGAACGCCGAAGGAAATTTCGGGAAAAGAACAGATAAGGAAGGATGGATATCAAACACTTTAGGAGAAGAGGAAATGAAGAAAGAACCAAATAGCGCCAAGCGAAAGAGTAATTATTCACATTGATGATTGCAGAAAGGGAGGAAAGGGGGGTAAATTAAGGACGAGCTTGCTGCGGGGGTCTAGAAGGATCTGGAGAGGCAGTCTCGACTCGTAACACTGGGACACCCATATCGCCTCGGCCGTCTTCAACAATGCCAGGGTACTCGGGTGGCGCGCCCCAGTCCAGGTCTCCGGAATATCCGGGCGGCCGGTCGCTGGGGACGCTATCGTGGGCACTATCTCGATTATCTAGACTTGGGCGAGCACTGCCTAGGTTAAATATCTCGTCGCTGCGACGTTGCTCGGGGGCGTCGAGGGTGCTAGTGAGGGAGAGAGCGCTGTTTGTTCGAATATGGCTGCTTCGGCCACTGCGGATACTGTCTCCCATGCCCATGGGTGCGCCAGCGTCCAGCAGGGGAAGACTGTCCCTGTCGGAGACGTCGGAGCTCGCGCGGACTCGGGATCCGTCAGGCCTTGCGACGCCGACCTCTGCATAAGAGACCTCGCTCAAACGCCGTTCCCGTTCCTGCACTGCTGCTAGCGTCGCGGCGAGGGAACTTGCTGAACTGTTGCCTCTGTTCCGGGAACTGGCTGCGGCGCGGGTAGTGTTGCCACTACGTCCACCATTTTGCGCACTCTCCCGCTCCGCCGCTCGCTCTAATTGTCTGGCTAGTCGGATCTCGTAGAGCGCCCGCATGTGCTCCTCCCGTCGCTCTTCTTCTTCCTCGGCTGTTTCTGGGGCCTCAACTACTACATCAATTCCTCCACGCTCTCCTTCCCTTCCTATTGTCCTCTCCCGATCTGGCAATGGCACTGCCCTGTACTCTGGTAGAGTCATTATGCTTCGGACGCTCTCTACCCTGTTCACACCTGATGATTGCTGCTGCTGTTGTTGTTCCCTTCTCCGCCTTTCCCTTCTTTCCCTCCGTTCTTGCTCTCGCCGGGCGGCCGCACTTTGTTCCGGGGTTGGGCTAGCTGAGGATGCTGCGGGGGCATATACGCCCGGTCGCCAGGTAGCCCACTTCTTCTTCCATCCCTCAGGGAAAAACTTCGGCGCTAGAGGGTGGGCTTGTCGGATGAATCGGAGGACAATATATGCGATTATGACAAAGAACAGAAGCGAAACGAAGACAACTGCAATCTTATCCCGTTAAAACGTAACCTATTAGTCCATTATCAAACCCCCTCCCAGTAAAGTCCCGTGGCAAAAACTCACGATTACTGTCTTCCCTTGAGGGTTTGAATTCCCTTGCTGCTCATCTGGAGCACGCGGAAGCCGTTGTAACTTCATCCTCTAACCTCTCGTTCCGTTCCGTTTCCTCCGGTGGTATAGGCCTAACCGACGCAGGATGGCAAGACGCAAGGAAAAAATGAAAAGGGAAAGAAACAAACAAAAAGAGAGAGAGAGAGAGAGAGAGAGAGAGAAAAGTACACTTCTCCCCACTAGTGGCCCGACAGCAGTTGTACACCCCTTCCTATTCCCGTAACTTGGTAAAAAGGGAACAGTTGCGGTAGGTGACAACGGGGACGAACAAAGGAGGGAAGGAAGACAGCAAGGGGGGGATATCTCAACTCTTCACAAGCGTAGACGAATCGCATGCAAATCCTTTCGTTCGTTCGATAATCAATCAGTCAGCCTAGTGGGAGCACGAGGGAGGTAGGTAAGTCAAGTCGTATGCGCTCATTCGCGGGGGTATCGCAGTGCAGGGGGGGAGGAGGGGTGGAAGGGGCTGAAAGGGAACGAATAAGCCGCCGAGGATACAACGGCACCACAGCGAAAGAAACTTGGAACTGGACGTGCAGGTACTGGAAGGTGAAAATTTAAACGTTAAATAAAGCGATGTCTTTTGCTTTACACGAGGCTATGAGAATCGGGGCATTATGCCTAAGCGTGCCAGCTTTCTCCGTTCCTTCGAAGGGTGAGAAAAGAAAAGAAAAGGGATGGACGGAGGGGAAGGGGGGGGGGGGAGAGAGACGAAAAAACGGTCTGCTGTGCGTGTCTTTTTGGGGCCTGGTTGGAATACCGGTGGAGCAAGTGAATAAACGAGGGAGCTAACGAGCCCGAGGGCGAAGGGTGACCTTGTCTGCGGCTTGCTCCTGGTGAACGGAGGGTGATAGGGTGGTTAATTTTGGTCGTGGCGGTAGTGGTGGTGGGAGATCCTGGTCCTGTTTTCCCTTGATGGAGGGAGGAGATTGGGGATGCACTCGAGTATATATGATATCGTGCCGTGCCGTCCCAGTACTATGGTTTCCCCAGGCCAGGCTGTAATCGGGGAAGTAGAGCTAACTTTGTGAATTCTAGAGCGAGATAATGGAGGGCATAGTTTCCGCCTCCCATAGTACCGGTAGTAGGGCAGTCGGAGTAAGCTTTAGGGAGTGCAGATAAAGAATCACTGAATCGCGAGTAAGCTTTCAGCATAAGTACTATACTATACTATGCTAGCACGATCCAGCAGAAAAGAAAAAAGAGCCCCGCCTACTATCCTACTGCAAGTTCCGGTACCGTACCGTACTGTACTTGTACCAAGAGTATATCAACTCCCTCTCGAAGATACCCAATCGGCAAACTTAAGATACACAAGGCATCCTTAGCAATCCAGAGTCTAAGTTACCGCCAATATAGAAGGAGTCAAACTACCATCCTCATACAGCACCTTACGGTAGGTGGGCAATATCATATCATGCCAGCAGAGCGCCATACTGCACTACCGAGCACAATACCGATACTACCAACAGTACAAGCCGCCCATGTCCAAAAATACCCTGGGCCAGGCGGCAAACCTCCGTTTTCGAATCTCATGAGGATAAGGTCGTCCTCAAAGCAATTACGGCCCTCTGGCTTAAGTACTATAAGTCACTACGAGTACCATGCCGAGACAAGCTCAAAACCTACGACCTCATGAATGATGAATATGGTAGTAGTGTGCTCTACTAGCGGGCTGGGCAGTCCGCACAACTGACAGATTACTTGGCGTTAGTCTACCCGCCTTGGGCGGTAACTTTCATACCGGTACAGGTACAGCACTTGTAACTAGCCCACTAGCATATAATACCGTACTCTACTGCTAAAACCCTCAAGGCATAATATCATACTCGAGTATCTTCCACTAGATTTATGCCTCGCCCCTCTTCCCCCCCTCCCCCACTTCATTACAGTACCGCTACAGTATCGGTATAATTTTTTTTTTGTTAAATCCTAGAATTTATTTGCTTAAAGGTGCAAACCTCCGCTTTAAAGGCCAGTATCACTGTAAAGACAAATACAAGCCCCCGTTTTGAGCCTGAGCTATGTCGGTCAAAAACCTC
>Ga0307507_10001314_pt1 | contig 55536 bp, 12 predicted proteins | sample 7_EM_MG_FD_207223 | JGI IMG/M metagenome (GOLD analysis project Ga0307507, IMG submission 207223) | Populus trichocarpa ectomycorrhiza microbial communities from riparian zone in the Pacific Northwest, United States - 7_EM | ecosystem: Host-associated > Plants > Roots > Unclassified | place... | reverse complement strand
CCACCTAAGCCTCTACATTAATTGCTAGCAAAGCTTCTACCCTTTTTTGCTTATCCTAAGAGTAGTTAGTTATATAGGTATATTGTATAGAGAGGAGAGTTACTTATGGTATGGCAATGTTGCTGGAGAATCTCTTGTATAGTAGGATGGGAAGTATACCAGATAATTATATTACCTAATTCCTAGTAAAGGATAATATTAGTAGGATTTAAACTTATAATCTATTAAGTTCAAAGTTAGTATATATTTACATACGCTACCTATACGCCTTTAGTGGTTATCTTTGCCTAAAATTATTTTATTTATATACCCTATACCCCTACCCCTTAGTGTTATATAATATATCTCTTATATACCCTCCCTTATATAACTACTATATTTCTTTTATTTCTCTTTTTATCTAAAATCTAGCTATTCTCCTCTAAAATTTTACTCCTATACCAACTCTTTATATACTCTATTCTTTTAACACTTAATATTCCAAGCTATATCCTTTCCCCTAATATTGTACAACGTCCTCCTAAAAATACTCTCTCTGGTTTATTACTTATAGCTAGAATTAAAAGCACTTCTCTTATAAAGAGTAAAAGCCACAGCCAGCGCTTTATTTATTGTTCTTAAGACCACTACTAAAGTAGAGAAACTTTAATTTTATACGGTGCTTTAGAGCAGTAGTCCTCGTGCTTGTCCTAGCTTGCTAGCTAAGTAACCTTTTTATTTAGCTTATTTATAATTTAATTGTACTTATTAAGTTCCTTATACTTATCTTATAATAGCTTATTATACAATATAGTCTAAAGAGAAGTAATAGGCTTTTTTAATTCTTGGTATGTTTTCCAAAGCCGTTAGATCTTTAGAAGTACTATTTTCTGCCACTCCTTCTTCTAAAATATCTTAATATACTTTATACAACAATTTAGGTGAAGAATAAGTGCAGCAGCGTAAAGAGGCGAGTTATTTATTCTTTGGTAGTACTCGTTAAACTTTACCTATACGTTCTTTACTTAAAGTAAGAGAGCTTTATTTAATTTAAAGAGTACCTATTATATAATATTAGCTTTAGCTTAGATAAAGTAGCTAGAAGAAGAGTTATATAAGAGAGTTCTGCATATGTTTAATAAGCACATCTATTATAAAGAGTACTTGATTAAGTATTGCATAATCCCCTTATATCTCTAATGTTGCATAGCAGAATAGCTTTAGAAAGGTGCAAATTATATAAAGAAGCTTTTAGTCTTGCGGCGAGATATAATCCTCCTTAAGTATATTATAGTTGCTCTTAATATAGTTATTAATTCCTAACTGGTGCTTAAGTAAGACGCTTAGCATTTAATACTAGCTATTCTATCTTATACGATTATTAAGTGGAACTTATCTTCCAATTAAAGTCTTAAACTCGTTTATACGACTTACTAAGTTATAGAAGTGTACTATAACATTATAAAGCTTGCCAAGGAGGCCTATTGCTCAGAAGTTCTATTTCTACTTAATCTTTTCTTTACAACTTGGCTCTTTTCTGCTTACGTTATTCCTTTTATATAACTTAATAGCCTTAAGTTTAAGAGTATCTTTAAAGAGGAAGGCCTAGACGGCGAGATTAATAGTATACCCCTGGCAGCGGATACGTTGTTAAATAGGATCCTAGGTAATATCCTTATTATTAGCAAGATACTTATAGATCGTATAATAGAGTGTGTTATTTATTTAGAGTTAACGTACTTTATCAGCGAGCGGGCCATATCACCGAACGGGCCACCTCCATACCCCACCAAAAATCGCAAAAATCACAGTATAATATCTCAACAACTACTTAATAATAATTTCTAAAAATTCACATTTGAGCTTATATATATATAATACCTTATCTAATTTAATTTTAAAGTAATTCGCTAAGTAATTATAGAGATATAAAGATTAGAGCTAGATTTACGACCTAAAACTATATATCTCTATAACCACTTAATAGATTTATTTAAAATTAAAAGAAACGAGGTAAGGTATATATATAAGCCCAAATATAAATTTTTAGAAATTATTATTAAGTAGTTGTTAAGATATTGTACTGTGATTTTTGCGATTTTTGGTGGGGTATGGAGGTGGCCCGTTCAGTGATATGGCCCGCTCGCTGATAAAGTACGTTATTAGTAATAATGGCTCCAAGCTTTTAGAGAATCCTATACTCCTATAGCACTAGAAGGAGAGTAATCCATTACTCTTCTCCGCTATAAGTGGCTACTATATAAAGAGCAAGAAGGGCTTTTATCCGCTTCTCCTAACTATTAATAGAGTAGGCGCAAATTCTAAGGAGAAGGTGGTTGTTTAGAGAGGTCCAGATATTAATAAAAAGATAAATACTTGTTAATACTAACTAAACTTGTTTTCGTACGATATCCTTTTATAACTGGAATAACTAATTAATTATCCAGCTAACTTCTAAGTAAGTTATCATAAGATATTTATCTAATGCTTGGTTAAGAGCCTAGTAGAAAACATAGAACTCTAGCCACTTAATAGTCCGGAATGGAAGGTTTTATACAATAATCAGGTTTATAAGAGCCTAGTTAATAACTTCCTTATTAAGGACCTTTTTAGTATATAGGAATTAAAGTCGTCTGTCTTATGTTTGGCTGCCGCTTGCTTATAGAGCTCCTTTAACTTCTAACTTGCTAATGCTTTTATACAACTTTGTATTGTCTTAACAGTAATTCTATACTTTAACTTTAAGTGCTTCCGAAGGTTAGTTGTTGATATTGCACCATATATGCAGTATTTATAGTAGATATATTTCCGTTTTTTTAAGTTATATATCGGCTCTCCTTTATCTAGTTCGCGAGAGTGCTTATAGATTGGAGATATTTTCTGACTAGCCTGTTTTGTGCTAGAAGTATTAATTATACTTATAAGAAGAGAGGAGTCTGCTTTAGAAGCCATAGTTTATACAATACTTTATTAAAAGTAGAGATTTTTTTCTAAGTGGGGTATGCTAAGAAATTATTAAAATAAAAGCGATAAATACCGATAAGCGAAAATTATAATAATTTATCGATCTTATTAGATAAGATTTTATTTTCGCCTACCCTAATATAGCTTAAAGACGTACTTAATAAAACATTCGACTACTAATATTGTATTAATTAAGTCTATAAAGCAGCCATGACCCTAAAGACAAGAGACGATATAAAGATATAAGAAACCAGTTAAAGAATATCCTAAAAAAAGAAGTAAGGAATAACTAAAGACGGTTTATAAATAAGTATACTTTTAATCTGAGCCTCCCCCATAATAAGGGCCTTTGGGCCATAGCAAAATGGGCAAAAAAAAAGGTAGGGCGTTTAGCAAAAGATCTATACCTACTATCCCTATAAAGAGCAGGGGAATTACAGGCCACTAATAATAACAATAAAAAGGTAAAGATCCTTATAGAAAGGTTCTTCTCCTAACCAGCCCTAGCTGACCTTAGTAACATTATAGGTAAAACACTAGTGACTTGCCTATAGGTTAACAGCAATATAATAACAGAGGAAATGGCCAGAACTATTAGCCGCCTTTTAAATAATATAGTACTAGGACTAGATAGGATTCTAAATAAGGCTTTAAAGATCTATGGACCACTTATAGCACCTTAGCTTGCAGATGTAGCTAAAGCATACTTTGCTATAGGCTACTACCCGCGACTCAGTAGAGCTATAATAACAGTTGTTCTATAAAAAGAAGGCAAAGCAGACTACTTAACCCTAGGAAGCTACTGCCCTATTGCCTTAGAAAACACTCTTAGCAAGATCTTAGAAAGGGTAATAGCGGACTATATAGCAGATACAGCTAAGGAACACACCCTACTACTATAAAGCTAAATAGAGGCAAGAAAGAACCGCTTAACACTATTAGCACTTACGCTACTCGCTGCCACTATTAAATCCGCATGGGCGATGCGAAGGGACTTTATAGTATTAATGCTTAGCCTAAATATTAGTAGTGCCTATAACAACGTACCCCATAAGCGCCTCCTATACATCCTTAGGGTAAAGGGCTTCCTAGAATGGATTATATAATTTGTTTAAGGGTTTATAGGCTAGAAAAAAATATTACTGGTCTTTAGCTAATACCAGAGCCCCCCTATTATAGTTATAATAGGAATACTATAAGGATTACCCCTCTTGCCTATACTCTTTCTTTTCTTTATAAGTAACCTACTTAACTCCTTTAAGGAAGGGGCGACCTAGGGGATAGGCTTTATTAACAATATAAATCTAATTATATATAGACTAATAGCTATAGAGAATTGCAGAACACTAGAGAGAGCCTATAATACCTATATAGAATAGGTAAGACGATATAGAGTTTAATTCTTATTAAAAAAATACCAGCTAATCTATTTTATAAGAAAACGTAACTAATCTATAGATCTCTAGCATGTAATTTATATTTGAGGCTTTAGGGGTTAACCAGTTTAGGGCCTAAGGGTATTAGGAGTATAGGTAGATAGTAAGCTCCGGTAGAGCGTATATGCGGCGTAAGAGGCCTATAAGGGCTAAGTATAGTATATTTTATTATCTAGGATCGTTAATTCTATATAGGGTCCATGCTTCTAGAGGTCACGCCTACTATATATAGCAGTTGTCTGGCTAACCATAATATATAGATCTAGTATTTGGGCCATTAGAGAAACTAAAAAAGGCCCCCCCCAAATTACTCCTTAAACTACTCTAAAAGGTCTAAACAGCCTGCCTTTAGAGCATAATAGGTAGGTATAAGCGTATAGATATAGCACTGCTTAAGAAGGAAGCTAATATTCTCCCCCTATAACTATATATTAAAGCCGCTATAATATAAAGGGCGTAAAATAAACATAACTCTAATATTATAAAGTATATTAAGACACGCCTAAATAAACTATAGAGGGACCCTAGGGTGCCCTATAGGAGAATAAACTAACAACCCTAAAGTAGGGAAGATATATTAGAGAAATAGGTAAAGAAAGTAGAAGAAGAATGGTGTTATATTAGGGCCTAGGCCTATATAGAGGAGGAAGGGAGACGCGTAAGAGGCTAGTAAAGATAATAGTAAGAGAGAGAAAGGAGCTAAAGTAGAGCGTAAAAGAATGCTAGGAAACTATCTACTATAATATAATACTGGTTGGACTAACGCTAAAGAGGTATATGGGAGTTAAAGGTATAGAGGCTGACTTAGGCAAAAGAAACCTAAGCTATAGCATGGTTAACGCTATAGGGGATAAATACTTAAGGGTTCTAAGAAGGCCTGATAAAGGTAGAAAATATAATAGTAATACTCTTAAGAATAGGAATAATAGGACTAAAAGATTGGCTCTACTGGGTAGGTGTCCTAGTAGATAGCCTAAGATGTGAATATAGCTAGCTAAGACAGACACCAAAGTACGTAATACTATTATGCCCTTTATATACTAACTAAGAAGTAATACTCTTAGTAGCTAGCACAGAGAACTATAACATACTACTCTTAATATAAAAAGGTCTTAAGGTGGTTACCTAATAGCTTATTAGCTAAAATATACTAGACCAGTTTTAGGTTATAAAGGAAATAGTAATAGAAGGCAAAGGGGCGAGCAATAGGCGCCCCTATTGACTCTACAGTAGTAAAGTAAAGTTTATAATACTAGCGCGTCCATAGGCTTGTTACAGCAGCAGTGGTTTTTAAAGAGGTTAAAAAGTAAGGTAGAAGAGCACTATAGGCAACTTATAGGCGCTAAATAGGCGAGTCCTAAAAGGCAGGGAGATAGATCACGGGGTTTTCTTAATTAGAGTTTTCTCCCTATATATATATAAGGAGTAGTCCGCGTAGGCCTAATAGGGATCCAAATTGGACATTAAGCAATAAATAATAATAATTAAGTCTATAGGGATTATATATTGCATTTTTATAAGACAGTTAATAACTACTATAATATTTATAAACCTATTACTGCTAAGCAAGTTAACTATAAAGTTAATTAAAATATCGCGCTATTTTTATATTAGAATTAGTAGCGGTTAAAGTACTTCTTACTTCTTTATAAAAGAGGTCTTTCTATACACGTATATCCTATATACTTAAACGTATTTTAATATATAGTTGTGTATTATAGGCTAGTAATATACTTATTAAATAATCTTATAAGTCTTTATACGGCTAGGATACCCTATTATAGGGAGGTTGTATATAAATTTAAGTATTTTAAATTATAAAAATTTGGAATTTAGAACTACCCGTAGCGTTTTGATTTTCGTAGGCTTAATCAATACCACCTAGCCAGCAGCTAGGTGGCCGCCAGTACGGTGTATAGGCGGGCAAAGAACCCAGAACTTTTTAACTAGCAAATTGCTAACAAAACCAAAAATTAGTTAAATTTTTTAAAACGTTAATAATAAACTATAGATTATATAAATATTATAATTAAATTCGCTAAAACTCTTTATTATTACTATCTCCTTATACTTGCTTACTTATTAAAGTATAAAAATCTACTATACTTTTATAAAATTTAAAACCGCAAAAACCTTAATTATCTCTCTACTAAAAAATAATGATTTTATTCCTAGAGAGAGTTTAATATTTAAAAAGATGGTAGGTATAAAGAGATAGGACTCTTTATTATTTCTACCTGTCGGGAATATATCACGTGTGGTCACGTGTCGCCGCGGCACTAGCGTGGCGGGGAGCCCTAAGCTCCTCGCCCTTCCTTATTAAGAAGAAAATCAAACAATAACATTATACTAGCTACAAACTGTAACTATGTAATATTACCTTGTGTTACCAACACTGATCAGTGGTTAACTTTACTATTATACCATAAAACAGCTAGGTATTCCACCAAGAAGAGATGAGCCACTATACTAGTGCTACTTGTGCTAGAGGAAGCTGTCTTTTAAGGTTAGAACTGGTCCTAAACCTTAAATAGAACTCTTCTATAAATCTAAGGATTTAAAGGCCAGAACTAGTCCTAAGCCTTTCTTAGATTACAGATTCTTGCGTCTATTACACAGAACAACACGCTTTACGAGTCTTCGCGATTTAAGGCTAGAACTGGTCCTAAGCCCTATAATCGCAAATATATATCATAAACGCGTACTAAACAACAAACGCGTACTAAATAACAATCCCTACCCTAATAACACTTCCCTCCCCCTAAAAACATGGCTATGCCTACCTTAAATAACTAGGAAGACTCCTTACCACTAGGGGTAGCTTTATACGCAAAACTTATTAATAAAGATTAGGACGAATTTACTATTAATATAATAACTTATACCGCAAAATAAGTTAATGGCTTTCTCCTATACCGTATTATATTTTACTAAAGTAGACACTACGCCAATTAATAGCTATAGGAATATTTTAGGGATAATTTTATAGGATAGACCGCTAACACCTAGGCACTTGGCAATGTTAATATTGTTTAGGATTTTTAAGACTTCCTCTATAGGAATGGGGTATATATTGCTGAAAATAGTAACCTAATTACTAGTAATATCTAGGCCGTTATTATTAGTACAGAAGAACTAGTATGGATGGAAACTAAGATTATATATTAACTATAGAAACCCAGAACCAACCCATATTCTTTAAAAGGTAACTTTAATTTAGAACGAAACCCCTAGAACGCTACTATTCCACCTAGAGGTACTCTCCCACCTAGAGGTGCTCTCCTACCTAGAGGTACTCTTCCTCTACCTCTACTGCCTCTAGCTCCTCTACCCTAGCTAACCGGTAAGCCTCTACTATAAGAAGTCATGAATTTAATAAAGGTATATTTGGACAAGGAGAAGAAGTTTAGAGAAGAACTATATAATATGCTTAGAACAAAACTATAGGTCTTTTATAACTACTATAGCAAGGTCAGAATCCAATGCTATTAGTTTTATTATACTTTCTTGGTTATGTTAAAGGGATAGGCAGTAACATTTTATTACGACTATATTGCGGGTAGAAACTATAGCTTTAATATAATGCTTTAGCTTACTAGAGCCCACTTTAAGACTAATAAGAATCGCCAGCTTTATATATTTAAATAGTAAAAGATTATGTTTTAAAGAGTTATCGCTTCTAACTTAATAAAGACTTATTTAGAGTGCCTTTAACTACTCTTTAATAAACTCTAGAAAATCTAATATAGCCTTACCGAAACTTACTAAAATAAGAATAGCCTAAGGGACCAGGTTATCTTAGCCTGCCGTGGCGTTCCTAAGTGCAATTTGGCGCTATATAAACCTACGGATACGTTTAAAGGAATATGTGCTAAGCTACGCTCCGCCGTAGGTACTGCAATGCAAACATAAGAATCTTAACAGTTTTATACCAAAAACCCTACCCAACCAAGTATTCCTAACTAATATGATTATAACTAGACTGACCGTATATATAGTGGCCGTAGTAGGGGATACGGCAGAGGGTATAATTAATGTTAACTATAAGGCAATTATGGAGGTCCTTATAGAGGTTCATTTTAAAGTAATTGCTAGAAGAAGTGCTATATTTGCGAGAAGCTAAATTGCTGGTTAACTAGGTATTCTCTTAATAAGCAAAAGGAGGTATATAATAAGTTTTGCCAGAGTGTAAGAAATGTTAGAAATTATAAGGTTACTATAGCCTACTTCTAAAGCTTTCTGGTTTAATATAAAGGCGTAGAAGATCTTAAGGGTGAAGTTAATAAGGCCGAACAGCTCCTTATAGATATAGAAATTGAGGACTACTTACCTAACTAATACTTCACTAAGTATAGTGAGGTAGATAGTATATAAACTATTGCTGTTCTTAATAACTAATCTACGCTCCATTCTATTATAAAGTTAGATATCTTTAATAAGCTAAAAAAGAGCTCCGTGTTCTCCTTTAATAATAGATACTTAGCAAATGTTTTCTATAGTATTATGCCAGATACTAGAGCCGCAGGAGTATCTATAGTAGGAGAACCTTAAGTTTAAGCCCTTTAATAACTTAATACCTCTGTTTAGATTAACTAATTAACGGTAGGTTAATATATAATTCGTTTTAGCAAGGGTACTGTAATCTCTCTTGGCACAATTAGGGTTTAAACCCTCTTAGGGTATATTACCTTTTATATTGTTCCTATAAACACCCCAGTTCTATTTTGTATTAGAGATATGGATAAATTAGGCGTTAAGCTTAATAACCTTAAGAATGTACTTATTTAAGGAGATAATCAGGTGCCTATTATACACAAGTAGGGTTACCCCTAGTTGCTCCTTTATTAACTAGAAAAGAGTGTTGCTTAAAACCACTTAACTAAGTTAGAGTTACGCCAACTACACCGTCATTTTGGCCACTTATCCGTTTATTAATTGCTTAGGGTTCTTTAGCAAGTAGGCTATAAAGTTAAGGTTAAGGTAATTAAGCATCTTATAAAATACTGCTATTACTGCCAAATAAACTAGAAGTCCCCTAGCCGATTTAAGTTCACCCTTAAAGTTAACTATAACTTTAACTTCTATATTATTGTTAACGTTATATATCTTAGCGGCAAGCTAGTACTTTAAGTTATTAACTTCTTAACCTCCTTCTAAGCCGCACGATTCTTAAAGGATATATCAGCTAGGAATATATAGGATACCCTTTAATTGTGCTAGATTAATGTCTACCTAGGACCCCCTAATTAAATCATCTATAATATAAGAAAGAACTTCTTATCTATAGAGTTTTAATAATAGATAAAGGCAATAGTAATTAAGGTTAAGAAAGTTCCTATTAAGGCATATAATAGCGTTAGAAAAGTAGAGTAATATTACGCGCTATTACACCGCGTATATAAGATTATCTCTTTAGAACTAGAGGATGCTAGTAAAGAACTTACCTTATAAATGGCTATTAAAGCTATTAATAATTCCGCTAGCCTAAATAGACTTATACCCACGTTGCTAGTCTTTGGCGCCTACCCTTAAATAACTAACAATTCTCTGCTACCTCCCTCTATTATACAATAAGCTAAGGCTATTCATAAGGCAATAAAGGAGGTATGACATCTCTACGCCACACGCTAGGTTAATAATATACTAGGAATAAGAAATGGCCTAAATACCTTAACTACGCTTAATCTACCACTCCAGTCTAAGGTACGCGTATAGCGTAAAAAGGGAGGATAGTTAGGCCTATATTAACTTATTATAATTAATGGTTAAGCTTACACTATTTAGATACCTTATAGACCCACTTAATTCCATTTAACCATTATTAAACCTTACTATAAAGATAACAGTTTCGAGCCTTTATAGAATGCCTTAAAAGATGCCCTAGAGGAAAACTATGATTAACGTGCTCTAGAAGACGACTATAATCCTAATACAATTGTAGTAGATATACCGTAACTATAACGTGGTAGAGGTCGCCTAAAGGGATTACGAAATCGCTAATATCTTATTAATTTTAAAGAGCAACTTGTTGCTGCTATTAAGAATAGAATTAAGTTATTAATGGCCTTTATAACAACTAAGGAGAAGGCTGACTTCGAGCTCGCAAAACAGCTCTAAAAGGAAGGTTGTATTATAACTCCTAGAGCTCCTTTCTAAGTATCTAATAAGTAGGAGATTAACGGTCTTATTACAAGAGGAGTCTTTAAATTTAAGAAGTATAACCCTACTAAATTTAATAGAGTTCACATCTTTAAGTTAAGAATGGTTAATAAGATTAAGGGCAAAGCTACTAATACCCTATTTAAGAAATTAAGGCTTATTATCTAAGGCTATAATAATAATAGCAAGGAGGTAATTCTTATATAATCTCCTATAATTTAACAAGCTAGTTAGTAAGTTATTATTACGCTAGCTCCCTCCTTAATAAAGAATGGAATAGTGGTTTATTTATAAGATATTACTTAGGCCTATACCTAATTAGAGACGCACCTTTAGCGCTTAATACTAGCATACCTTCTAGAGCAAATTCACTACTAATATCCCAAAGATACGATTATGGTTATGCTTAAGCCATTATATGGAATTGCTAAGGCAGGAACTTATTAGTGGGCTACCTACAGTAAGCACTATAAAGAGAGGCTCTTAATAACTACTTCTATATTTAATCTATACTTCCTTATTACAACCATAGGAACCCTATTTAGAATTATTGGCATGCAAACTAATAATATAATTATCTTGGGAGACGACCAATTCTTAGCTCTTAAAGAAGATAAGCTAGTAAAGGCAAATCTTATAGCAAAGCTAAAGGAAAAGCTTAATTTAATAATACTATTACTCTTTAATAGATGCATCCTCTCCCTAAATAAGGATTCTATTGCTTTATGCCAAAAGGGTTAAGGTAAGAAGATTAATATTGTTAATATTAATTCTCTAAAGCAAGGATATGTGGAGTAACGCGCTTGTGGAGCCTATATTACTTTTATCTGTTAACCTAAGGCTTCCTTTAATCTCTTTGTTGCCGCTTAACACTAGGAACTAACTAAGGATGATGTTTTTACCCTAAATAAACGTTTTTCCTGGCAAATAAACTATCTTAATTGGGGACTACTCTATATACCTATTAATCTTCCTACCGCCAAGCTCTTTATATTTATTGATGGATTATTTATAAATAATAAAGATTTTAGCTCCTAGTTGGGATATAAGATTATTATTACAAATGAATTTACTGGAGAGAATAACTTTACAATCTATAGCAATCTTATTTATTGGAGCTTAACCAAGAGTAAGCGCGTTACTTAAAGCGTTCTAGCGTTAGAGATATATGGAATAGTTGGCGGAGTTAATATGGTAATTGCAATTGGAACTACCCTAAAGATAATTATAGATTAACTTAAACTTCCTATTATCCCTATAATTATATGCACCGACTTATATTCCCTCTATAAGTGTTTAGTTAAGCTTGGCACTATAAAGGAGAAGCGCCTTATAATTAATATTATGGTACTTTGGCAATCCTATAAGCGTTAAAAGCTCTTTAAAATTTAATAGATTAATGGATAAGATAACCCAGTAGATGCGATAGTAAAGGCAAACCTAAATAAGGCTCTAGAAACGTTTGTTAATATAAATACTCTGCGTGTATAAGTTAAAGGTTGGGTTAAGAGGGAGTAGAAGATATAGCAATTTAAGGTTATTTTCCATATATAATTCTTAGGCCATATTTAACGATCTCGGCCTGCCAACCCTGAATTCTGCCATATTCTGCTAACCCTAACTTTAACTAGCTAATTAGGATTTTCTATCCCTAGGATAGAAAATTGCTATTAGCTCGCTTACTACTAGCGCCTTAGTGGCCCTCGCAAGATGTCTACTTCTAACCCCTAAATGGTTCCTCTTCTTCTCTTTAGCTTAGTATCTTTATAAGATGGCATTCCATAGACTTTGGTTTAGAGACATTTGATAATGAGACTTATATTATAATAGCAATAGTAAGTAAGGAGGATTAATGTTTATTACGCTTAATTGCGTTATTTATATATAGATGGCATCCATAAAAGAAGAATTGCTAGTGTTGGGAATGTATCACATATGGTCACGTGTCGCCGCGGCACTAGCGTGGCGGGGAGCCCTAAGCTCCTCGCCCTTCCTTATTAAGAAGAAAATCGAATAATAACATTATACTAGCTACAAACTGTAACTACGTGATATCACCTTGTGTTACTAACACTACCAATTTAGATTATAATAATATATACTATATGGTTTATTATCTTAGTTTTAAGAGAATTTTGATTTTGTTAGCAATCGCTAGTTAAAATCGGCTGGGTTTCTTGCCCGCCTGTGCACCGTACTGGCGGCTACCTAGCTGGCTAGGTGGTGTTGGTTGAGTTTACGAAAACCAAAACGTCACGGGTACTGTCTTGTATTAATAGTACAATTAATTATTTTAATTTCGTATTTAGCGAATATAATATCCTTATACTATCGTTTTCTTATTTAAATCGCTTTTATTATATCCATTATCTATATATTATCCTTATATTTATATTCTATTAGCTTATTAATTTCTATTTCCTATTTATTAACTTCTAATTTATTTTTATTAAGTTCCTTATTTACTAATATAGGATGTAGTTTTTTAAAATGTTTAGGAGGCAATAAGATCCGTAATTAATTTATAATCTATTTATCTAAAGCGTTTATAGGTAGGTCCTATAATTATCATATTTGTATATTAGGCTTTTAATTAAGTTTGCCTAGTTAGTATATAATTTTAAAGTTAAATTACAAAAGGTATTCGGCTTAATAAATTTAGCGCTATATTAATTGCTTTATAGTTATAAAGTACTATAGATTCTTATAGTCCATTAATACACTTATTAGAAATAACAATTCTTTAAGCTTATAACGCTATCCTTTAAAGCATCTAATAATTACTAGTAGTTTCTTATTATATATCTTATAGTTTAATTTAGTAGGGGCGAGTTTCTAAAAGAGAAAGGCTACTAGACGTAGCTTGCCGTTTTTATTATATTGCGATAACACTCCCCCTAGCGTATAATTATATAAGTTTATTTTAATAATATATTTAAGGTTAAGGTTAAAGTAGGTAAGAATTAGAGCAGTTATAAAGCAATATTTTAAGTTATTAAAAGCTTATTCGCAGCTAGCGGTTTTTTTATTAGGTTTTTTTTTATTAGGTTTACTAATAGCTAGGTAATTTCTAAGAAGTAATTAAAAAATTAATAATAAAAATTTGCGCATTTTAGGAATCCTTAAATATCTTATATATTACTAGGGCCTTCCTAGTTTATAATTATAGCTACTTTTTTAGAGTCTATTTTAATTCCATTACAGGATATAATTAATATAAGGTTATTACTTAGGTGCATAGTAGGGAGTAGGTAAGCCAAGCATAAGTTATAAGGAGAGTCTATTGAAGAGGACAATATAGTAAAGAGTAGATATGGCAATACCTTATACGGAGACAAACTAATAAGGGAGGAAGGGTTGTAAGCCTAAGGAGCTTATAAGGAGGTGCCAAGGGCTAGCCGAAGGCTAGCTTTGGCAGCCCCTAAGAGCTCTTATACGTGCACCCAAGTGAGGGGCAAAAAGTACCCCTATAATTAAGCCTAAGTATATAACCTTAGACATGTAGAACTTGCATTTTTTAATATTAAATTATAAGCCCACATCCTATAAGTATTTAAAGACTATTTTAATGTATTTCTAATACTTAGAAAGTAAAAATAAGTAGATTAAGGTATTATTAATATACGCGGTAATAAATATATTAAGGAATTTATAAAGTATATTATTAATATATTACTAAATCATACCGGAACCGTTTTTATACTAAATAGCATTACTAGGTATTTAAAAAGTTCCTTTTATATACGAAAAGCTATATACTTCTTATCTCCTTTATATATACAAATTTAATTAAAGGTAGTAACTATATTAAGCTTTATAAAGTACTATACCTTTACTAAATAATTAAGCGTCTCTTAAATTAAGGAAATTAGATATTGGTTTTAAATCGTAATTGCGTTTAGAGCCTAATAATAATAATAATAATAATAATTTATTGCTTAACATCTAATTTAGATCCCTATTAGGCCTACCCAGACTACTTCTTATATATATATAGGGAGAAACCTCTGTTTAAGAAAACCCTATAATCCGTCTCTATACCTGTTAGGACTCGCCTACTTAACGCCTACAAGTTACTTGTAGTGCTCTACTACCTTACTTTTTAACCTCTTTAGGAACTACTACTGCCGTAATAAGCCTACGGACGCGCTAGTATCTTAGACCTTACTAGGCGCCTATTGCTCGCCCCTTTGCCTTCTATCCCTATTTCCTTTATAACCCGGAACTGGTCTAACATATCTTAGCTAATAAGCTACTAGGTAGCCACCTTAAGGCCTTTTTATATTAAGAGTAGTATATTATAGTTTTCTATACCAGCTGCTAAAAGCATTGCTTTTTAGCCGGTGCGTAAAGGATATAATAGTATTACGTGTTTTAGTGTCTATCTTAGCTAGCTATATTTATACCTTAGGCTACCTATTAAGACACCCACTATTACGGGGCGGGGGCAATGGCTATAGAGCGTATGTATTTAAGGAGTCTATAAGACGTTATGCGGTCAATTATAAGGGTTGAGGGCGTAGGGAGGTAATATACTACGCGTAGCTGACTTATGCTATACGCGAGGCGTATGTAAGAGCACGGGACTCTGTTAAGGAGTTTCTTATAGTGGTTCCTGTAGTGGCGTTCCGTAATACTACCCCCCCTCTTATAGAGGCGGAGCTCTGGCAACGCTATAGTTGCTATATATATATAGAAGAGACGCTTAAGGTATAGGGAAAAAAAGAAATATCGCCTAAGGGATTATTCGTAAATAAGTATAACGGCGTTATCTGCTAAGTTCTACAAGACTATTAAAGTTCTGCCAGATTCTGCCAGGTATTAAAGTTCTACTAAGTTCTGCTAAACTATTAAGGTTCTATTAGATTTTGCCAAGTATTAAAGTTCTATAATGGCTCCTATAGAGGATTAGGCACAAAATCTCTGCTTAGGCCCGGTTTCTGTGGGTTCGCGTAGTAGAACTCGCTAATTAGATCCTTTTCGTTTTTAAAATCTTCCTATAGTTGCCATTCTGGCTAATCTATATTAAATCCTGTGTAGATGGCTCTGTAGTAGAGCCGCCGTCCTCTGCCTTTGCTAAAGTATTTAGAGTTAACAATTTGTTTAACTGTCCACCTCTTATAGTTCTCGTCTTTATTCTTATTTTGGATTAGTACTAGTAAGGGTTTAGGCTATATCTATTTTAGTAGGGGGTTAGGCTAGTAAAGGTATAGTAGCTATAGGTAAAATACAGGCTATACCCTATAGGTGGCTAAGGTAGGCGGGAGCTCTAGCTTATATATAGCTCCTCTATTAATAACTTGTTTAATCTAGTAGGGGCCAAGATTCTTATAATTGAGTAACTTTATAGGCCTCTGTATAGAGATATTGCGTATATCTAACTATACCTAGTCGTCAATATGCATCTTAGATAGTAGTGTTCTATAATGGTTGGTAAAGTAGGCCTGCTTTACTTAAGCCTAGGCCATTTCTCCCTTATAGTAGTTAAGTAGATTTTTTATGCGGTCTATATACTAGTTGGCAAGTAGCATCTTAAGGCGTTTTCCATATAGCAGTTCCTTATTAATAGGTTTTGGTGGCTCTCTACTGGATTAGGGGTAGTAACCCTTATTCGTAAAAAACGGGGTAAGTCCTATAGTAGTTAAAACGTAGTTATTTACTATAAATTTACCTAGTGGAAGGTAATCTAGCTAGTTATCTTAACTATAGGCGACTACCTGTCATAGGTACGCTTTTATACTAGCATTAGCGTTTTCCAGTTACCTAGTAGTTTTATAGTAAAAGGATATAGATATCTTAATAGAGATACCAAGGCGTTAGCAAATTTGTCTCTATACGTTAAAGTTAAACTATATGCTTTAGTCGGATGTAATTAAGTTAGGTAACCTATATAATTAGTAAACTTCGCATAGAAAGGCGTTAGTAACATCGCTAATAGCTACGCTTTTAATTAGGACGTAGTAGCGCTCTTTTATAAGTCGGTATATTATTATAAGGGTGTTCTTATAGGTATAGCCATGTTATTTATAGGGTAGCAGGTTAATAATAAAATCTATAGCGATATCTGCCTATTATTATATAAGTACTAGTAGAGGGTATAGTAGTCATTAGTACTTTATATTAAAGACCTTAGCGCGCTTATAGCTATAGTAGGCGCCTATAAAGCGTTTAACTAAGTCTATTAGTTTAGGCCAGAAGTAGTATTAGCTAAGAAGCTTATAGGTTCCTCCTTTGCCTAGGTAGCCGCTTAATTAAAGGTTATAGGTCATTTGGATTAGTTGCCGTTATAAATTTTCTAAGTTAGGGATAAATAGGCGGCCTCTATAATAGAGCCTATTCTCTTTTACTTCTAGGGCCGCTATATTAATCTAGCCTAAGCTTTAGAGGTTAGTAGGTAGCGTATAGGCGCTAGCGGTCTTTGCGGCAATAAGTTAATATAGTAATAGGTTAATAGCGGTATTATATGCCGTGATAATAAGCTTATTAATTTTAGGGGGTAACTCTAGTTCTATAGTATAAAGCTAAGGTACAGTTAGCTCTATTATAGGTAGCATGCCTAGGGCCAAGTTCTATACTTTTAGGATTATTTATTATTAGAACTAATTATAGGGGTAATCTTTAGACTAAGGAAAGTCTTATAAGCGGCGTATTAGGCTATTAGGCTTAGTACCTTATATTTCTAGTCTATATATAATTCTGAAGCTAAAACCAGAGAGGAACTCGTTCTAGCGTACTTGGCATTAGTTTAGTTATTTTATAGTTATAAAGTACTTAAGGTTACGATAACCTATAAGGACTTTAGTAAGCTAGTTAGATTCTGCTAAGAAAAGTTTTAGTTAAAATTCCTTAAACGCTTATATAATTATAAGAAGTTACTTATTATAGATCTTATAGTTATATTCTTATAATATAAGCTTAAATAAGTAGAATGCGACTAGGTGGAGGAGACCGTTATTACCTATCTAGGAAAGGACGCCCGCGTTAACATAGTCTAAGAAGTTAGTCTTAAGATAGAGTTGTTATCCTATTATAAAGTAAGCTAGGATAAGTGCTTTAGTAAAGGCATCTTTAAGGTCTTAAAACGCCTTCTTATATTTAGGCGTCTAGATAAAACGTAGATATATTTTTCTTCCTTTTACAGAAAGGCCCTTTATTTATATTATTACTATAAGTAGTGCTATAATACCTAAGAAGTTGTGTATAAATTTTTAATAGAAGTTAGCGAAACTAAGGAAGGCTTATACGTCTTTAATGCAGTTAGGGGTTTGCTATTTAGTAATTATATATATTTTCTTAAGGACCATACAGACACCCTTAGTATTGATAATTAGTTTAAGGTATTTTACTTCTATAACTAAGAATTCGCACTTCTTTAAATTAATATAAAGTCCTGCGTCTCTAAGGCGCTATAAGATCTTTTAAGCGTGCTTAGTATGCTTAGAAGGGTTATCGCTATAAATAAGTATATCGTCTAGGTACGCAGAGTAGAAGTTATTAAGGTAGTCCTATAAAGCGTTATTAATATAGCTTTAGAAGCTACCTAGGCCATTATATACACTAAAGGGTATAATAGTATATTTAAATTGGCTAAAGAGCGATACAAATGCAGTTTTCTATTTGTTATCTTCCCGTATTTAAAGGAGGTTAAAGGCGGCAATAATATTAAGCTTAGTATAGATTTTAGCTTGGCTAAGCCGCTTAAGAGTCTCTTATATAAGTGGTATAGGGTATTAGTTTTTAATTATAATAGCGTTAAGTCCTCTATAGTTAACACAGAATTAAATACCTCCTCCTAGCTTCTTAATAAGGAGGATAGGGGCGGCTGCTAGGGATATACTAGGTTAAATAAACCCTTTATTAAGGTGCTTGTTAATATACTTTTTAACAACTAAAAGTTCGTCTTTTAATATTAGATAGGGTCTCTTATAGGGTGACGTTTTTCCTGATTTAATATTAATGGTATAGTTATCAGGTTAATATAGGGGGAGTATATCTACGCTCTTTTGTAAGCATACGTTAATAAAGTTATAGTACCTCTTAAGGAGGAGCTTGCGGAGTTCCTTATTAGTAAGTCCTTTTTTAGGCTTTATAAACTTCTTAAAGTCTAAAGGTAAAAGTCCGTAGAGTCCTATAGAGGCATTATTTTTTAAAAGGCTAACTATATCTATCCTATTACTATAGAGGACATAGTCCTGTTCTTTATTAAGCTTATATAGTTGTAATTAAGAGGCTATAGCAACGGTCCAGCCTTTTCTACATGCTATTTGGTAGAAGGCCGCGGCACTTATATAGTAGCAGTTAGTCGTAGGTGGGATAATAAGGGGTTCCTTAGGTTAATATCCTGGGGAGTAAATAGAGGCGGCTAGGCTATACCCTAGGCAAGTCTCTCTACAGTATTTAGAGTTAAAGGTTATTTCTTTCTTTTTCCAGTTAATAGTGGGGTTATATTATTTAAGCTAGTTTATTCCAAGGATAATAGGGTAGTTGGTAAGTGGTATAATATAAGCCTAGAGCTCTTCCTAGTGCCCATTTATATCTAGGTAGAGTTATACTATATAGGTAATCTTCTATATAGTATAACTACTATTAGCAAGTTATAGAACACGAGATTTAGTAAGGGGTAAGGTAGGTGGGTTATAAGTACGCATAAATTAGGTATCTATAAATTTATTAGTAGCTCCGCAATTAATTATAGAACAGCTTTTATATTGTTTTTTTAGCAGTAATTCCTATTATAGGTAAAACTATCTATTTCCGTCTATTTATCATTACTAAGTTATCCATTAAGTAGGCCAATATATAGATCCCTTTATTATTAGGGCGTCCTGACCTATAACTTAGGGCTAGGACTTAGCGTTTTCTATTTCTATATCTAACTCTACCGCTATTACTGCGTCTTTATCTTATATGGTAGTGGCATATAGCAATATATTTAGTGTTTAAGGTACTAGGTTAGATATTAGGCGGTAGCTACCAAACCTAGCTATTAGGCAGTTTAGGTTATTATAATAATAGCCTTCTTAATAGTATCTATAGCAGCGTCCTAGTTTCCGGAGTAACTCGCGCTCTCTATCTAGGAGTTTTTACGGAAAGGTTAGTATGGAGAGGTTAATATTAGCTCTAGTAGTATTTAAGGTAGTGGGCGTTAGTGGCTTAGTGTATGCAGGTTTAGTAGGTCCAGAGGGCTTTTATAGAGAGGTCTTTAGGCAAGGGTTAGTAGTAGCAATCTAATTTAGTTGTTGTTTAATCTTCTATAGGACTGCTACTATATTATAAATATTATTATAGTTGTGGCTAGCGGCTGTGTAACTAAGGCAATAAGTAACTTTTTTAAGGAGATCTTCCTGGTCTTTAGTATTGTCTTAGGTAAGGGCTCTGGTATATTCTTAGAATTTAATATAGAACTTGTTAAATAATTTGGTAAGGCACGTAGTTTAGCTTGGTTGGTGGCTAGTAGGTTATAGTCTTGGTATATTAGGTTAAGATTATTAGGGACTTTTTAGTAGGACTGCTACTTCTAAAGGCTATTAGTCTCCTATTAAGCAAAGAGTCTATTAAATAGTGTACCCTTTATTCGCCTAATAATATAGCCAATCTTAATGTCTTCTATAGGGAAAAGGCAGGCGCTCTAAGTTAGTTTCTTACGGATTTACATCTTCTAGTAGCTATATTCCTTGCGGTCTCTCTAAAAGATTAGGGGACTAGGGTAATGTATATTAGACCCTACGGCGGCGGCTTAGGTTTAATTGTTATTGCTTTTATTATTGCTGCTTTAGGGGTTTCTATTAGGTAAAGCTGCTTAGTACTAACCCTCTATCGGGCGTTAAGTAGGTGGGATTGCTTGGGGTATGGGGACTTGGGTGGCGTTATATACAGTAGGGAGGTGTCTAGCGTTATTATAAATGTGCTCATTAAGCTGGGATTATAGGTATTTAATTATACCCTCTTTTTTAGTAATTATAGTAATAAGTATAATCTCGGCCTTCTTTAACTGTTAGACGTCGCGTTTAGACACATAGAGGTTATCTTTAGTTTCCACATGTTATCGGCAAGTGCTTTATAAGCTTATAGGTCTTAGATAATATCGCGATCTTAGGCAGTACGTATCTTAGCTTATATAAGCTTTAGGTAGTAGTTCTCTAGAAGGCGGTAGTGTTTATTAGGTTCTTATACTACCATTTTTATAAACGTCTCGGCGTCTTGTATTTTAATTTTAATAGATAGTAGTCCTTCTGCTTACTTATATAGTTAATAAAAAATAGGATGTTTTTGGTATCTACCTCCTTAGGGGTTAAGGCTAGTGCTAATAAATCGAGTTCTCCTGGGGTTAATTAGCGTTGTAGGTTAAGTATAGGTATTAGGTTATTCTTTAGGTTTAATATAGTAGTTAGTAAGAAATATTATCTTACTATTATAGGTTCCTTAGAAGCATAAAGTAGGGTAACTTGTAGATACGCTGCCTCCGGCAGCGCCTACAGTGTTATAAAGACGTAGAATTGGTTATAGACTAAGCGTTAGTGGTAAAAAAGCGCAACATAATATTATAGGGCGGGGGCAATGGCTATAGAACGTATATATTCAAGGAGTCTATAAGACATTACGCGATCAATCGTAAGGGTTAAGGGCGTAGGGAGGTAATATACCACGTATAGCTGACGTAAGCTATATGCAAGGCGTACGCAAGAGCATGGGACTCTGTTAAGGAGTTTCCTATAGGGGCTCCTATAGTGGCGTTCCATAATACCTACCTAGTAGAGCTAATCTTTTAGTCCTATTATTCCTGTTCTTAAAAGTATTACTATTATATTTTCTGTCTTTATTAGGCCATGTTAAAGCCTTTAGGTATTTACCTCCTATAGTATTAACCACGCTATAGCCTGGCTTCCTCTTGCCTAAGTTAGCCTCTATACCTTCGCCTCCCATTTATCTCTCCAGCGCTAGTCTAGCCAGTATTATATTATAGTGGATAGTTTCCTAGTGTTTTTCCGTGCTTTACTTTAGCTCCTTTCTTTTAAGCTTAATAATTAATATAGAATCTTAAGCCTCCTTCTAGCTTTTTAATAAATAGTATAGGTAAGGTAAATAGAGATTAACTAGGGCAAATAAATCCTTTTTTTTGATATTTATTAAGGTATATTATATTATAAGCAGGTCTTTTTATAATATACCATACAGCGGACCAAACTTTAGTGTTATACTAGGCTTAAGTTCTATTTTAAAATTGTGCTTATTTTAGTGCGGAGGTAGTTAGTCTATAAATCGTTTTTTAAACTTATTAATTAAATTATAATACCCCCTAGGTATAAGAGATTAAGGGTTAATATATTACTTTGGTTTTAGCGCTTTCTTAATATCTTCTTGTAACGGGACTAGCCCAGTTACAGTAGGAATGTCTCGGTGAAACACTCGACAGATGACTGTATGAAACTGTTCGTAAACTGTTTGCAACTGTCTGCAACTGTCCGCGATTGTCCGCCGTAATCCACCGTTTTCCACCAAGTTCCGCCGACTCGATCGAATTCCACCAAATTCCACCGACGTGATGGAATTTGGTCGAAACTTGTCGAAATCCGCGTGGGCTCGTGCCCACGCGTCTGCTGCCAAGACCCCGAATATTTAGTTACAAGTTTCCTATGTTCCTTTATCTTCTTCACGCAACGTCTTGTTCTCTTCAAGAGCTATATACCCTTAGATTTAGATAGAATTTATATCATTCCTTCGAATCTTCCCTGAAGCCTCTTCGCGCCCTTACACTTCTATCGTTATAGTAAAGATTTTATAGTCTTATTTCCTTGCTAATAAAATAAAGGGTATAGCTTATATTATATAAATTTTAAAAGGTTTTAATATAGTATCTTTACATTCTTTACCGCGATTAGTAGTTATAGCTTTATCGTATTAGTTTAAGGTTTATAGTAAAGTGTTACAGAGCGAGTATAAGCGGTGATAATATATAGCAAAGTAGATATTATTAAGCTATGTATATAAACTGCGTAATGAAGTTAAGATGTTGCGTAAGGAGAGAAGGTAAGGAAACGGGAAGAAAGGGTATATATTGTTAGTTTAGTTGCTTAGTTAATACGTATACAAAGCAGAATAGGATTTAAGTAGTGATCCTAGCAGAACTTAGCAGGATTTAATAGACTTAGTAAAATATGGTAGAATGCGGCAGATTGCTGTTAGATTACCGTAGATTACCAGTAGATTGCCATTAGATTATCATCTCACAGTTAGTCTCTTCTTACTATATTAGTAGAAATAGGTAGATATATATAAGGTATTACAGAGGTGTCCTATAACAGTACCCCCTCTTTAAACTTGAGCTTCTGTAAAATGGGGCTATAGTAGTTCTAGATAGAGTTTGTGAAAGTCTTTTATAGCCTATATAAGTTCTATAGAGTTAACTGGTTCCTATAAGGGCTTAGTAAAGCCTCTCCATTTTATAAGGTACATATATTTGCGTTTCCGTTTGTTATACTTAATATTATTAACTCTTTTAATAAGGTACTTATCCTTACTATCCACTTTAACTAGTAGGGGAGGGTCTTAGATCTGTCTAGGTAGGGCGTTTAATATAGGGGTAGTAGGATAGAGGACTGACGTATAAAATATAGGGTGGATTTTAACTGTATTAGGGAGCTTTAATTAGTAGGTATAAGGAGAAATGACTTTTTTAACCTTGTAAGGGCCAGTGTTCTTCCAATTAAGTTTCTTAATAGGCCGTTTTATATTTAGATTTCTTATATCTAGCCAGATAAAGTTACTAATTTAGTAGGCTAGTGCTAAGGTTTGGTTTTTATTTACTGCGGCTTTATAGATAGATTAGGCCTATATTATTTTATTAGTAAGGAACTCTTATAATTTTTCTATTTTCTTTATAAATTAATTTACTTCTATAACTTATAAGGCCTAATAAGCTAGGTAAGGGACATTACTAAAGGGTTTAAAACCTATTTGTAAATGCTAGCCATAGTTAGCTAGGAATGGAGAGACCTTTATAGTTTCTAAGACGCAGTTATTTATAGTAAACTTAGTAAATATAAGCTAGTCTATCTAGTTATCTTGTAGATATAACGTATATATCCAAATATTTTATTTTATTATAGTATTTATATATTTTATTTAACCATCTATTTCTAGGTAATATGCTATAGATAATAGTACTTTAATACAGAGTAAGGTAGTTAGTTCTTTTTAAAATATAGAGACAAACTAGCTGCCTTTATTAGAGATAATTATTTTAGGGAGCCTATATAGTTTCTATATATAATCTAGGAACAGTTTGGCAATAGTAGGTATCAATATATTAGGGCAGGCGATTAAGTGTCTTATCTTAGATAGTTAGTCTATAACTACTATAATGTTTACGTAGCCTTTACTTATAAGGAGGTCAATAACGAAGTTAATTAAGATGTCCTTCTATCTTCGGTCTGGAACAGGCAGTGGCTTTAGAAAGCCGTTATATATCTTATATAAAGCTTTAACATATTAGTAGGTATGGTAGCTAGAGACGTATCTTTATATTATATTATATATATTTGGCTAATAGTACTCCTGTTAGAGTAGTTCTAGGGTTTTTCTATGGCCTAGGTAGCCGGCTATTAGTAGATTATATACGTATTTAAGAAGCTTAAGCTTAAGTTTATTATAGCTGGGTATAACTAGGCGGTTATAGTAGTATAAGCGGTCTCTACAAGCTTTATATTTACTTAGAGAGATCTTTTTAGAGCGTCTAACGCTATCTTAAATTAGCTTAAGTGTCTCTTAGATAAACTCGTTATTTAGGTATTTATTAATTATAACATATTTAATTAATTAATTAGTTATTTTAAGGACGTGTGCTATAAGGTCTTTAGCTAGGGGATTAAATAATTTAGGGCAAAGTAGGGTTTAATTACGGTAGGCGCGTGCTTCTTCCCATACTGGTATATCTTATAAATATTAAGTTAGGGCATTAGGTTTTTAATCTTAAACGCCTAGGTAGTATATAATTAAGAATTAGAAATAAGATAGATATTCTAACTAGTGGGATTAATAATAACTTAGCTATTTTATGGTTATAAAGTACTATAGATTCTTATAATTGCTAAGGACCTTAATTAGAAATCTGGCGCCTTTTAGTTTGGGTTGCCATTATTTAAAACATCTAATAATAGCTAATAATTCCTTATTGTAGATCTTGTAGTTATATTTAGCTAAACTTAGTTATTTTAAGAAGTATGCTATAGGGTGCAGTACTCCTTCCTTATTATATTAAGATAGAACACCTCTAGTGACGTAGTTAGATAAGTTAGCTTCTATAACACTCTTTTAGTTTAGGTTAAAGTATTAGAGTATAGGTGCGGTAGTAAATATAACTTTTAGATAGGCAAAGGCCTTGTTATATTCCTTATTAAAGATAAAGGCTTTATCCTTTTAGGTTAGAGCTATAAGGGGTAAGATTAGGGCGGAGATGTTATTAATAAACTATTAGTAGAAGTTAGCAAATCTTATAAAGGCTCTTATATCTTTAACATTCTTAGGTTCTTACCAGTTTACAATTACTTTAATCTTCTTTAGGTCTATTTGTACGCTATTTATAAAAATAATAAGTCTAAGGTATAGGACTTCCGTTTTATAAAATTTGTACTTATCTATATTTAACTATAAGCTAGCTTTACGCAGGGCTTTTAAAATAAGGTTAAAGTATTTCTTATATTTAGTTAGGCTATTGTTATATACTAAGATATTGTTAATATAAGCAGTATAGAAAATGTCTAGATAAGGTTATAGGGTATTATTTATAAAGTGTTAGAATAAACTTAGGGCATTTATAAAGTCAAATAGCGTTACTAAGTATTTAAATAGTCCGTATCTAGTACGGAATATAGTAAGCTATTTATTTCCTTTTATAATATGGAGGTGGTTAAATACGTAGATAAGGTCAAGTTTTATATAGCAGCGAGCCTTACTTAATTAGTTTAGTGTCTCTTAAATTAATAGGAGCGGGTATTAATTCTTAATGGTAATAGCATTAAGGGCTTAATAGTCCATATAGAAGCGCAGACCGCTGCTAGGTTTCTTAATAAAGATTATAGGTACAGCTATAGGCGAAGAGCTTACTCTAATAAATCCTTTACTTAGGTATTTATCTAGGTACTTCCGCAGTACTTAGAGTTCGTTTTGGAACATTCTATATAGGGGTCTAAATCCTAGCTATTTTCCTTCTTTAAGTATAATCTTGTGGTTATATAGTTAGTACTTTACTAACTTACCGGCTTCCTTTTATAAGAATACCTTTAGGTGCTTATAGTGGTATACTAGTACTTTTATGGCAGGGTTAGTATACTTTTTTAGTGCTAGGACCTTTTTAATATCGGCTATTATAACAGCAAAGATCGTGTGTTTAGGTTTCCTGGCAAGTTATACTAATAAGGTAGCTCCAATTATATAGATATCTAAGGTGTTAAGTGGGCTTAGATTATCCTTAGTTTCTTATATAGTTTTAGGTTTAGTGTTAGGTACGGAGTTAGTATTAGATTTAGGTTCAGGTTCTTTAAGTATCCTTTTTATAGTAAAATACCAGTTCTTTTAGTACTTTTGTATATTAAGCTTAAGCTTCTACTTAGTTCAGAGTGCAGTAATTAGAGTTAGTTTATATAGTCTAGGGTAATTTCTAGGTTCTTAGTAGACGTTAGTAGAATTCTTAGGTTAGTGGAATTGGGTAGACTTTTTAGGTATAGGGTAGATATTAGTAGAAATTTTAGATTTTGGTTTAGGGTCTAAGTAGTAAGTTATAAGACACTTCTGCTTATAATAGGAGGCGGTAAATAGAAGCTTAAGGTTATCTTAATTAATAGTTACCTTATATAGCTTTATTTAGGGTTGTTTAAGAATTACTAGTTAACCTAGGGTAGTTATAAAAAGCCTAATTAGTTCTTTATGGTTTAGGTATTAGAGTCTTAGGAATATTATATAGGTAATACAGCCTAAGATAGTGCGTTTACCATTAGATTTAAATACATTAATATGCCGGTTAAGGGGGATTAGAGTGAAACTATTATCTTACGCAAAGATCTTGTTAATAAATCCTATGCTACTAGCTCCTGTGTTAATTAGAACTTAAATATTAGCCTATTAATTATTCTACCAAAGATAATAGTTAATAGTTATGCTATAATTCTAAGAGTTAGAGTTTATAACATCTAGAGTATTTAATAAGATCCTAAGGCAGCGCCGTTCTGAAGAGCGACTTAGCTCTAAGACCTTTCTTTTAGAGGTAATTAGGGCAGGGTTTCTATAAAATATTAGTTATAGCTTTATTCCTATAAGTGGTGCTTATTAGATATAGGACTAGAACTAGGTAAAGATTAGGTATAGTAACTAGAGTATTAATGCGGTGAATGGTTATTAGTATTAGCTGTTTATAAATTATATTGGGGTATAGGGATAGAGTAGTATTTTAAGATATAGTCCTTACTTCTACATTTAAAGTAAAGGCCTAGCTTAATATATTATTCTTATTTAGGGGACCCTAGTGGAGCATATCCTAGGGTCCCTGTGTTAATATCTATGGTATTAGGGTGCTTAGGCTGAGATAATAACTTAATAGACGTTTGCGGAGTTGTTATATTATATTAAGGAGTGGACTTTAGTATTAGGCGTAGTTTATTATTGTACTGTTTATTAATAATGTTTATATAGGCGTTAAGGGCTCTTAGTAGGTCTGTGCCTATTAGGGAGGCTTTTAGTTTAGGGCTTAGGGACTTAATAAGGCTGTTAACTAGTATAGAGTTATTTTAGCCTATTTCCTTTGCGTAACGGTTAAATTTAGAGAAGTATACTAGGAAGCTTTTTATTTCTTAAGTTATATAGTTTACCTTCCTCTAAGCAGTAGCTTAGCAGTTTATGTTACTATACGTAGCTTTAAGTAGTATACTTAGACTTTATACTAAGTTTAGTTAAGGGGGTTTAATAAAGTTAGCTGCGTCTCCTCTTAGTTAACTTAGGGCGTAGTAGAGTCGGTTAGCTTTAGTTAGGTAGTAGTTAGCATTATCAGTTAGCATATTTTTAAGCTAGCTTAGAAACAATTAAAGTTCTTATTATTTACTAGTAAATATTGAAGAGTCTAGTAGTTATTTAGATTATTGTAGTGCGGTAGTTAGATTAGGGTAAATAGTTACTATAGGTTTGGGACTCTTGTCCCACGTATTTATCTTTAAAAAAGGCGTTTAGTCTTAGGACCCTATTATAGGTATTTTAAGGGTGCGGACTTTTTCTTAGAGGTCCTTAATTATTTACAGGTATTATGCCTCTTATTTAGCTTATTATTAAGTTAAAGTGGCTTAGTTCTATATAAGGGCGTCTATAAAGGACTTCTATATCTCTGCTAATTATTCTTAGAGTGCGGATATAATACTAGTGGCTATTATAGGGGCTTTGGGGTTATTCTGCATTTTAGAGGGTGGTATATAAGGTTAACGCAATATAGTATTACAGAGCGAGTATAAGCGGTAATAATATATAGTAAAGTAGATATTATTAAGCTATATATATAAACTGCGTAATAAAGTTAAAACGTTATACAAGGAGAGAAGGTAAGGGAACGGGAAGAAAGGGTATATATTATTAGTTTAGTTGCTTAGTTAATATATATACAGAGTAGAATAGGATTCAAGTAGCGGTCCTAGCAGAATATGGCAGAATATGGCAGATTGCTGTTAGGTTGCTATAGATTGCCAGCAGATTCCTATTAGATTGTCGTCTTGCGGTCAGTCTCTTCTTGCTGCGTTGGTGGAAATAGGTAGATGTGTATAAGGTGTTATGGAGGTGTCCCATAATATAAAGGCAATTCGTATTATATTAAATTTAAATAGTTATATATATATTTGCAGGGTAAATAGCATTTTAAGTAATAACTTTAGTATTTCTTTAACCTAGCTAATTAAGGGGTTATATCGCTTTAGCTATCCGTATCTAAATATAACTTTATATTGCTTTAAGGGTATTATAAACAGGGAAACGTATTTAAGGTATTTACCTATCCACATTTTTACTAAAGTATAATATATTAGTTCGCTATATATTAAGGGGTTATTACTAACGCCTTATAGGCCTTAGGGCTTATTAAGTTTCTTTAAATTTAGGCGTTAAGTTTTTATATAGTTTATATTAATAAAGCCTATACCAGTGGCTCCGCTATCTATTAGGATTTATACTATTTTTTATTTTTTAAGTATTTAAATTTCGCCAAGTATATTAAGGGGGTTATGTTATATATTAGCGCTAAAAGAGCCTAAATACTTATACTCTTTTACCTTTTATTCTAGTACGCGACTTAGCCTTAGGACAATTTATTTTCTAAATTAATTAAAGGCGAGATACTTTATAGTAACTAAGTATAATTATCGGTATATATTCGTTTTATATATCACGTGCGTAGGCACATAACCTACGCGAGACGCGTATATGTATCATTAAGACGTGTAGATAGAATAAGCAAGAATCCACCAACAACACTGCATAGTACATATTATTACGATATATGTATTCTGCACATTGTTAATGTATACCAACACTGATTAGTGAGCGCGCATAGATTAGGAAACACGCAGATAGCTTGGAAGACAGTTATACTATCCACCTTACAGCAGATTGGAAGATAGTTATACTTATCCACCTTTTATATCAGCCTATTTTAGTTAAAGAGAAGAAAAGAAACCACCTAGGAGTACTTGTCTAGTATCTACAACAACTTCTAGACATCTTGTTCTATCTATTTTAGAAGACTACTACGCAGAGCACTTTACCCTACTTAATTAACTCAAACCATCCCCTTAACCGTCTCTTTAACTACCTTCTTAACTACCTCCTTAACCGTCCCCCTACCTTTACCTTATAAATTAAAACACCTTACCCTACTTAACTAAACCGCCACCTTAACCGCCTACTTAACCAACTCAAACCACCCCCTTAACTGTTCCCCTACCTTTACCCTATAAACACCCTCACCTACTTAAATAACACAAGATGTTAGAAACGGAGAAAGACTGGGAGAAAGAGGCAGCTAAATAGGAAGATGGAATTAACCTAATGGAAGTTATAAAGGATAAGCTGACCGACTATATATGATGCAAAATGTACATATACATAGAGATACACAACTAACTAGACTTTATACTCTGGGAATTGTTTTAGGGAGATTTTAAGGACTTTACAGTTAATACCTTTACGAAAATCCCCTTACACTGGCTTTAATAACTACGCGATTGTCTAAATAGCAAAAAAGTATAGGTTAACACCAACCATAAATAAGGCAAATTACTCCCTTAGTCTTTATATAATATAGTATAAGAAGAAGACCAAACTAAATAGAGTAGAGAGATAATTAAATTAGCTAAGAATAAGTATGGACTAACGCTATCTAGATTAATTAAGGTATATATAACGGAGGGCACTTTAGAGGAGTAATAACAAGCTAAAGCTACCGTAACCTAACTAACCAGTACACCGACCACTCCCCCCTCCATATTATTAACTACCTATCCCTTTATACCAGCATACACTGCTCCTATACCTGCATATACTGCCCCCGCACCTATACAGACTCTGGCACCTATATATACCCCTACGGACGTAACACAAGGATATGGCAAGGAAATTTCAAATGCAGCCAAGATATACATGGAGGAGTAGAAATACGGTGGCATAAACGAAAGCCTCAACTATAAATTAACAATATTCTATGACATCTATAATTAAGCAAATGTACCCTAAGAAGCTTACCTTAAGGCATTCCCTACTATGTTAAAAGGACTAGCTTTAAACCACTTCTACATAAACCAACTGTCCTGCCTACTATTTGCTAACATCTATAAGCATCTTTAGAATTTCTTTAAAGGACTAGGATTCCAACGCAAGAACCTAGATAAGTAGAATACTATTATACTTATAACAGTAATGGCAGAAAATATAGATAAGTCTATAAGCGAATGCCTCTAATTACTAATTTACAGACTTTGTCAGCTATAGCATGGCCTTAAACCTACCTTATAAACCATGGACTTTCTTTATAATAAAATTGTTACTTCTTGCCAGGGAATACCAGTATGTAGATATATAGTCTCTAACCTACTAGATAACCTTAGAGCCCTTATTAATAAACTTTAATTATCTATTATAGCATATAAGAAAGAACATGCGGAGAAGACACAAGTTTTCTTTACGGACTAATAATTCCATAGAAGAGACAATAACTATAACCACAACAACCATAACAACCGCAGTAACCCCCTATATAACCGTAACTAACAGAAACCACATTGCTTTATTTGTAATAAGGAGGGATATTACTTATAGAAATATACTAAGGAAGAGCAAGAAAAGTCTAAGACTAAGTTTAAGAATAAGTTTAAGGACTGCTTTTAGGAGCGAATAAAGCAATACATTATAGACTACAAAGGCAATAATAACGAGGACAATAATAAGGACAACAAGATTACCAACGTATTTAACGCTCTAGTAATTGACATAGACCCTAACACTCCACTAAACAAGGACAACCAGGCCACAGTATACTATACTTTATACAGTAAGATTAAACTAGATAATACAACCGCTATAGCCTTAGAACTAGCCAACAGAGCATATAGCCACGCAGTTATAACTATTAATACTATAACAGACGTATTCCTCACCAACACAAACCCGTTTGCGTATAATATAACCTCACACTACACCTCCACAAAGTTTATAGGTGTAATGATTAACACTAAAGCCTCCAAATATTCTACAGTAGGATATAGTTAGTTTCTTGCACTTCAAAAGATTAATAAAGTACAGTTAAACAAGTCCATAAGAGGTATAGTTAGCGTATAGTTTGGAATAGGTTCTATATCTTCTATTAGTTCTATTAAGGTAGCTACACTAATAGGTACAGTAGAGTTTTATATTGTTAAAGCTAACACCCCTTTTCTGCTTTGCCTAGTGGATATAGATAACTTATAAGTATACTTTAACAACCTAAAGAATATCCTAATAACCCCCTTAAAGACCATACCAATTATACGCTAATTTAGATACCTGTTTCTACTATAGGATACCTTATTATATATATTTATTATAGAGTCTTTTAACCAAAACCTATGCTATTTAAGTGACGTAGAATTACAACGCCTACACCAACGCTTCGGATATCTATTAGTAGAGCAACTTAAGAGAATATTGGACCGCGCTGGCTATAAAAATAATGCTAATCGCAAGACCCTTAAGCATATCACCCGCTACTGCTTATACTGTTAAAAACACGGAAAGTCACTAGGCAGATTTAGATTTACCTTAAAGGACAACATTAATTTCAACTACTGTATCATCATTAACATTATATATATTGATAGCAAGCCCGTACTTTATGTCATTAATAAAGGCACCTAATTTTAAATAGGCAGATAGCTATAGAATATCAGCGCTAAGTATATATGGGACATGTTATAAGTATACTAGATTAACACATACCTAGGCCCACTAGATGTGATTACACACAACACAGGAAAGAACTTTATTAGTAGAGAGTTTAAGCAATACGCGGTTAATATAGGTACTACTATAAAGAGCGTACCGGTCGAAGCTTACAACTTAATTAGCATAGTAGAGCGTTACCACGGCCCCTTGCGACGTATATACCATATTATTACTTCCAAAATACTAGGAATTGATAAGGATATGGCACTGCAAATAGCCTTTAAAGCAATTAATAACTCCATAGGACTAGACGGCCTAATACCCACGCTATTAGTATTTAGAGCGTACCCCTAAATGACAGAGTCCAACACACCTTCACCTATGGTAATATAGCGTGCGATTGCATTTAAGAAAGCTATAAAGGAAGTAAAGAAAATATAAGCGGAGCGCTAGGTTGCAGATGCACTCAATATATATAACAGCCCCAGTACTACCGCAATTTATAATCTACCCCTTAACTCTCTAGTACTGGTTTAGAGAGAAGGTAATATAGGATAACCTAGATACTAGGTAGAACTATATAACCTACTAAATATTAAAGGAGAAACGTGTGCTGTTAACCTACCTAGCGGCCCTATAAAGTTCCATAGTACTGCTGTTAAACCGTACTTAATAGACCCTAGAATTAACAAAACTATCTATATATATAAACCGTCTACAGAAACTGCCTCTATATAGAAACCGTCCCTTACCAAAACTAGAGAAGCACAACTACCCTATTAAGGAAGAGGAAGACCCTGTAAGTATCCCCTTTATATTAATACTGCTAACATTACTGTATTCTTGCAAAAGGATAGCAACTATAAGCAGTTTAAAACGTCCTATTAAAAGAAAATTACAGGACTAATTAAAAAGGGCGTATTTAAGATAATTAACCCTTAGGACGTACCTGTAGGAGTTAGAGTCTTTAACTTATAATTTATAGATAAAATTAAGAACCCTGGTACTAATAAAGCCTTTAAGAAATTAAGACTTGTCATCTAAGCATACAACAATCTTAAAAAGGGTATTGTACTAACCTAGTTACCTACTATTTAATAAGTCAGCCAACGCCTTATTCTATATATTGCAGCGATACTATAAGGCAATGGTATACAGTTATACCTATAAGATATCTCTTAGGCGTATATCCAGTCTCTTATAAAGCTAAATTAAGACTTCTATATCCAACCACTTTACAAGTTGGGAAGCCAACTAGGCATTGGAAAGAACTTGATCCTAAAGGTAATTAAGCCTTTATACAGTGTTCCAGAAGTAGGCAATTACTGGTTTATAACCTACCATAATTATCATGTTAAGGAATTGGATATAAACTCATTAATATATAACCTGTGCCTCTTATGGAGCAACACTCCTAACTACTTTAGTATTGTTGGCCTTTAAACTAATAATACTCTATTCCTGGCCAATACTACCTTTATGGACGCGGAGCAATAATATCTGGAAAAGGCTTAATTTCTCGCAAAAGAGCGCAAGTAACTTATGGTTAAGCAGTTACTTAAATTCAATGGATGCATTATTTAACTCTTTTAGGAAGGCAATATTATAATAACCTAGGAACACTAGTGCAAGAACCTAAATATGGTCCACCTTAGCAAAATAGCTATAACCACGAGCTTAAGAGGCATTATCCGTAATGCACTAACTATAAAGGAATAATATGTTGCGTAACGCGTAAGAGGTGCGTATATTGCCTCTATATATTAACTAAAAGCTTCCTTTAATCTCTCCTTTGCTGCCTAGGTAATTAACCCTAAGAAGGAAGATGTTACAGCACTTAATAAATAACTATAATTGTAGATTAACAATCTAATAAGAGGCCTTACATTCGTTAAATTAGATATTAACATATTACGCCTATTTGCTTTTACTAACGCCTTATTTGCTAATAATAAGGACCTCTTATTACAAATAGAATATATACTAGTACTAGAGGACGTGTTATATAAGGCTAATATTATCTACTAGTTATTAATTAAGTGTAAGAGAGTCACAAGAAGCGTACTAGCCTTAAAACTCTATATAATGGCCCACAGATTTAACATCGGCGCCGCAATTAAGTTAACCATCAAATAACTCCTACAGATTAAACTTCTACTCATACTTTATACCAACTTAAAATTACTCTACAAATGCCTTATCAAACTAGGCACTATATAAGAGAAACGCCTTATAATAGACGTTATGTGTCTTCATCAGTTATATGAGTGTAAAGAGATTATGGAAGTTAAGTAGATTAATGGTAATAGCAACCCTACTAACTTGATGACTAAGAGTAAGGCATCTATAGCTCTTAAAAAGTTAATTAATACTAATTACTTAGAACTGTAGGCTATAGAGTAGGTTAAACAAATGAACTAAGATTTGGCGTGGCGCTGTGACGGCGCCATATTCTACGGACCCTAAATTTAACCAGCCAATTAGGATTTTCTATCCCCGGGATAGAAAATTGCTATTGGCCCACTTACCACTAGCGCCTTAGCGGCCCTCACAATATATCCGCCTACTAACCGCGACATGGTAATCTATAGTATTTTGCCATATTCTGCCAAGTCCACCAAGTCCTGCTATATTCTGCTAAGTCTACTAAGTCCTGCTAAGTTCTACTAGGACTACTACCTAAATCCCATTCTACTCCATGTATATGCTGACCAAGCGACTAAGTTAACGATATATACCCTTTCTTCCCGTTTTATTACCTTCCCTTATATAACGTCCTAACTTTATTATAAGGAGAAGCTATTGTGTATTATGGACGGAAGGGCTAGTTATTGCGTATATGCTACGGATAACGGGAATAGGACGATTTGGTCCTTTTTTTAGAGTTGCTCCAGTGTTGGTATATATTCGTTTCATATATTATATGCGTAGGCATGTGACCTACGCGAGACGCGTATATGTATTATTAAGACGTGTAGATAGAACAAGCAAGAATCCACCAACAATACTGTATAGTACATATTATTACGATATATGTATTCTGCACGTTGTTAATGTATACCAACAATAATTTATAAAGCGAGTATAATTTAAGGATTGGGAGAAACTATAGCGGACCTTTTTAAAAGGGTAAGTTTGGCAATTCCTTTAAATATATCCTTTTTAACTACATCTAAAGCATTATCTATTTAAGTTTTTTATTTATTAGTTCCTAAGGGTATATAGGATTAAGTAATATTAAGGTCTATAGGATTGTATATAGGACGTTTAGGTTTTAGAGACGGATTGCGCTTTAGGGTATATATTGGTTTAATAGAGTTTTAAATATAAGGTATAGTTAGCTTTAGAAAATAAGTCTATTTATTATATTAAAGGTCCTCGTTAATTTATTAATATATTATAGCAAATTTAGATAGGTCTTTTAGCAGTTCTTTACTTACTAATTAGGCTCTAATCTTATTTAAAATAGCTTATTAAAGGGCAGCAACTCTAGCGGCTTTATTTTAATCTAGCTTACTAATAAGGCCTAAAAATTCCGAAAAGAAGCTAGTAAAGTCTCGGTTCCATTACTATAAGTTTTTAAGTTTAGTAATAGCTATATATTCGCGGCTAGCGTTATTATACATTTATTCTAGAAGAGAGAAAGATTTTAAAAATAATAAAGATGCCGTTACGGAAAAATAGATCTATAGTTTATATAGTATCCTTCCTTAAATAAAACTTTCTATAGCTAACCTTGCTAGTTTTAGTAGGGTATTAATTATAGTTTGTTAAAAGTTTAAGATAAAGCTTAGTTATAAAGCGATATAGGTTATTTTAATTTCTATTAAATATCAGAGGATTAGAGAGCCTTTTAATTTTTGCGATAGGTACTAGTATAGAAAGATACAACCTCTCTTAGACAAGAAGTCACGGTATAGTTAGTCAGTTAGTTAGTTATAATTAGCTAGTAAAAAAGCGGTTAGTAAGAAGAGAAGAAAAGAGTATATTAAAAGAAAAGTATATATCAATTGGTTCTGTCTAAGTTATTAAAGACGTTAGGACTCTAGACTAATCTATATAAAATATATAGAAGGCCTAGGCTCTCCCAAAGCTATATCTAATCTATTAAATCTAGGGGGCTAAATTATATTACTATATACCTCCCCTATCCTCGGGATGGAAAATCGCTATTAGCTCGCTTACTACCAGCATCTTAGCGACCCCTTTGTATCTTGCCAGTCTCTAATAAACTTCTTCTTCTCCTTAGCTTAGTATTCTTATATAGTAGCAATCTATAAGCTTCGGTTTAGAAGCATTTATATAAGCCCGTTACACTTAGCAAAGTTTAAAATCTGGGACCGAAAAGTATAGACCTCGTAAACTCAGTTAATCAAGTACGTTAAACTAAGAGGCAATTCCCAGATAGACGCCTTTTGTTAATATAAGGCTACCTCTTGCTACTCTATTATGCCTCCTATAACTATTTTATTTAGTACTAATAAATTAACCAAGTAGACCTTATCTGCCTTTTGTTTATATAAATTTACTATATTTATAGCGTTTTATTAGGCCTTGCTCCAGTAGCTTTCTATTTATATTATAAATAGATTAGTTATCTTTAATATTTAATATATAAGGGACCTAGCCTTTGCTTTAAATACTAGCTTCTAATTCTTTTTTAAGTAATTTTTTAGGACTTCTCTTAATATTTTACTGTTAAGCTCTCCCTATTTAATATTATATTCTTCTTTCTACTAATAGCTCTACCTGGTAGACATCTAAAACTGTAAGCGTCCATATTAGAGCCGCACCTTATTTCCCTTATCTTTAATCTTAACGTCCTCCTTATTCTAATACGCTGGATTATAAATAACCCCGGATACGATTCTAGCGATTATACTAGTTATATATTTCCTAAACTACTATTTATATTAATATCTTTATCTAGTTTAAAGAATATTATATTCTTATAGGATATTAAAAACCTTATTTTAACTCTGCTATCTTTTAATTAAATAATATAAGATACCTAATCTATTACGGCACTTTTTGTTACTAGTTTAGCCCTTACTAACTATAACTTACCAAGTATTACCTTATATAATATTTCCCCTATAATAATAAACGTTATAGATATTAAGACGTTACCTATTACTATAGGGACCGCATACACCAATCTAATAAACTTAGACTAAGTCCTATTAGTAGATGTTAGATGTATACTTTATAATTACAGGGGCAGATTTAATATTAGTAAACCATATTATAGAGCCAAGCTTTTCTTAATAAGGTTAAGCTCCGCTCTATAGTTAATTAAATATTTAGCCCTTCCGTCTCCTATCTATACTTCTATTTTTAGGCATTGTCTTTAAAACCGGATAAATCCTACTTTTTGTTTGCTAGTCCACTTCGCCAGTCATTAAGCTGGCTTAGTTAGTATAGAATATTAGGTATGCTAAGGATATAAATGCTTTAATGTCCTTTTGCTTCTATTAGTAATATATAAAGCACTGGACTTCCAATCTAAAGAGTTTACTATTATCCCTATATAGAATGCCATAAAATATATAAAAGGGTATGAGCTTTTATAGATATAAAGTTATAGTATAATTAGTTAAAATTAGTTTATAAATAAGCAGTTAATAAAGAGAGAGAAAAAAGAGTGTATTAAAAGAATCCGTCTATCTATCGGCCCTATATAAATTATTAAAGACTTTAATGTTAGCGACTTAGTCAATCGAGGTACGAGCACAGCAAGAAGGACGCATGCAAGCCTGTATGATTGGATTGTCTATAAACGAGAATCCAAAGCTAGAAAAAGGAAAGGGGAGGGACGGAAGCGCCGCTCAAAGTTTTATAAAATCCTCTAGTTACGTAACTATAATCTACTATATTCTGCTAGCTTTCTGCTATATTCTGCTAGCTTTCTACCGTATTCTACTAGTACCGTAATATTACCCCCCCCCCCTCTAAAAAAGCCTGCCCTTAGGCTTTATATATCTGTATTACACCTATAGGGCGTTCTTGTCTTTGTGCTCTATAGGCAGCCTATTATCCTTACTATACTAGTATTCTATTCACTTATTTAAGTACTTTAGTAGTCTAGGTTTATTAGGGTAACAGCTATAGAACTTTTGTAACTTATAGGGACTACCTATAAAATTCTATGTAGGGTACTAGGTAGGGTCTAGATTATATCCTTTCTAACTTATACGGTACTTTAGTGCTCCCCTTACGAGTTTATAGGCTAATATTTCTTTAATTTCCTATTTATTGTCGCTATTAACTTAAATTAGTAGGGGAGGTTTATTCTTTTATCTAGGTAATACGTTGTTTATAGCTTTCTATAGCTTATTTAGCGAGAAGATAGGGTAGATTTACCTTATATAAGTTGCCTCTCTTCTTAAGGACCCTATATAGTCCTGCTATCTAATAGTTTAGCTTATAGCTAGGCCGTTCTGTCTTCTAGTTCTTTATTATAACCTAGACCTTATCGCCTATAGTAAAGTCGGGCTCTTATCTATACTTATTCGCCTATAGAGGTCGCTAATAAAAGTTCTTGCACCTTTCTAATTAGGAAGGTTTGGCTTACCGCCCGCTAAAAATCCCGAATTTAATCGCAAAAGGCTTAAAAGTCGCTTAAAATTTTTTAAATAAAAGGCAATATAGATGCGATTGATTGACTAATTAATAAGCTAGGTATTTTTAAGGTCATGGGCTCTGCGCGACCATATAATCCTATCTTATACTGGCTCCTCCACTGGCTCCTCCACTGGCCCTATAAGGTCCTCTGGCTAAGAAGCAACCTCTTGTCGCTGCCTTCTTCCTGCCTTCTTGGCAATTGTTTATATAGACGTTTGGTGTTTTGGAGGCTCTAAAGGCTCTATATAATAATCCGCGGGCGGCTCTATAGACCTCCTTCTGTCGACTAAGCTGCTAGAAGAGGCTCTGTCATTACCTAGAGCTTTAGTAAAGGCAACGGTAGAGTCCTTTTTTTGCTTTGCACACTCCCTTATAGATTAATTAATTGTATGCCATCTAATATTTATTGCATGGTGTTAATCCTCCTGCGGCTGTCTAATTTAAGGCCTAATAAAGCTGACTTTAAACGCTGCCTTCTTATTGTTCCTGCCCTTTATATTTGGTCGATTTTAAAGCTCTCGCGGCTAAGGAGAAGGAGGCTCGATAGGTGGTAGAGGTTTAAGAGGAGGCTTCTTGGAGGGAGGCTTTAACTAGGGATGCACATAATAGTTCTATTAGTTCTATAAGTTATAATTACTATATAATCACCTATGGTAAGAACAGGAAAGAATAGAATGTAGTGAAAGCTTTGGTGTTAAGAAAGTTGTTTATTAATTTTTTTACTATATGGTTGGCGTTAACTAAAAGCGCTAAGCCTGCTGTTTTAAATACAAAAAACGTCTGTGCGGGCTTTTAGGAAAAGTTATTATATATATATCGACGCGTATTTTATCTGGAGCTCCCTTTTAATTACTATAAGTATAACTTGTAAAGCCTCTCTTAGGCCAGGATCAATCTGATCTTAATTAGGAAATTAGTGTATAATTAATGTAATTAATGTAATTAATCAGAATTAGACGCGGTAATTTTATAAAAATTAAAATCTATGGCCTAATTACGATTATGGTGATTATGTGCATCTCTAGCTTTAACTAAGTAGGCTTTAACTAAGTAGGCTTTAACTGAGTAGGCTTTAACTATCGCTATATAGAGGCTCCAGATCTAAAAGCTGATTCGGAAGTTAAGGTCCTATTTTTATACGCTCTAAAAGCTCTGGTTTTTATAGCTTGCTTATTAAAGGCTCTATAGGATTAACTTAATTAAGGCTTAAAAGCACCTGCTGTCGCATATATATAATTATATCGTACCGATATTAAGCTATGCGCTTAAGAGCTTTCCAATCACAAGTAGAGTTAGTAGCGTCTTTAACGTAGTTATTGCCTCCTTCGCAACGGATTACCTCTTTAATATATTATGGTATTCGCTTAATCCAAGCTTATATTCGCTACTGTTTAAGCTCTTCCTAAGCCTTCCGCTATGCTTATTTAGCTTCTACTCTAGTCCTTAGAGCTCCCTTCTTTGTAGTAACTCGTTTAAGGTATAGCTAAGCTGGCTTAATTATATTTAGATTAGGTAAATTACTGGGCTAAATAAGGCGCTAGAGGTATGCTGCGTTAAAGTAGATCTGCTAGTAATGCAATATGTAAGCCGGAGCCTTATCCTCCTAGATAATAGTATCTGGACGATCTATTTAATATTTAATACTAAAAGGAATAAGGATTAGTAGGAGGATTATAGTAAGGTAGCGGTACTAGTTAATACCGCCTTTCTCGCCATTTTTTTTAAAAGGCGCTATTTTCCTTTATTATATAGAATTAAGGCTTTCTACCTGGCTTATTGCGAAGCTTAAATTATTATATACTAGTATTAGACTCCTAAGTCTGGCGAAGCTTAGGTTTAATTACATCATTAATTACTTTAAGCTTACGCTTTAAGGCCTCCTTCTCTGCTGTAGTCTCTAGTCTCTATATATAGTAGGGAGCCTTCTAATCGTATAAGAAAGCGCCCTAAAATATAAACTCTATAGCTTTAGGAAAGCCAGGTTAAATTGCCTTCTTATTTACCTTTTCCTTAGCCAAACGCTAGAGCTTATAGCCGCCTCTTCTATAGCCCAAAACGACGCCTGTCTTGTCGCTCCAGATTACAGCCTTCTAGTCCTTAATCGTCTAATACTCGTACCGTAAGGCGAATTAAAGGCAAGCCTATTTTATCTCTGGTAAGAGGCAAGGCTTTCTTATTAGCTTTATCTTATAATATCTATGGCGTTAAAGAACCCGCTAGACGCTTTGTGTAGAATAGCCGTATTTAGCAGCAATATAGGTAGAGGACTTCTCTCTACCAAATTGATCTGTGGTGACTTTCTTAAGGATTCGCTGTTTAAACTTGCGAGTAATTTTAAGCTTTTTACTAGCGCGAGGAGCATTAATAAGGTAGCCGTTAAGGATAAGAGGATTAGTTTTAGGGTGCCAGCCACAATTAAGAGCTTTTTTAATAATATATTGCAGCGATCGGCGCTTTATTTAAGTAATGCTTTTAATATATTTAAGGGTAGCTCCTATAGCCTTTATGGCCAGGGCCTAAGCCCTAGTTGCGAGCTAAAAAAAACCCCCATAGTAAGTACAGTAAGATTTAAGCTGGGGGAGTCCTTACTAGTAGTTTTGCAGTAAAGGGGATCCGGTGACGTTAGTGTTGGTATAATAAAGGTAACAAGGCCACAGATATTTTCTGCTATTAGTATATTTTGGGCGGTCAGCAAGCAGTAAGCCAAACCTTCCTAATTAGGAAGGTGCAAGAACTTTTGTTAGCGACCTCTATACTATTATATTAATTTCTAAGCCTTTTCTAAATTTATATAGACTACCATCTAGGCTTCTTCTAAGCGCTTAGTATACTGCTAGGCTTCCTTATAAGATAGTTTTTTACGTATAGTTTAGGGTTCTTCTAGTCTTTCCCAGTTAAAGCTTATATGGGGTAAGTAGCCTATTTCTAGCTAAATAGGTGCAAACCCCGTAGAGTTATAGGGTAGGGTTGCCTAAGCATAGTCTATTAGGGGTGGTAGTTTAACCTAGTTATCTTAGAAATAGTTAATAAAGGGCCAAAGTCTTTAGTCCAAGTATTAATTTATAATCTCCGTCGAACCGTCTATTTGGAGATGGTATGCTATCCCTTGACACGGCAGGGTCCTCAGAGGCAGTGGTCCGTGCGCAAACACCAGAATCAAAACAACGCGTATATCTATATAGAATTCAATCATTAATTACACCACCACTATGCCTTCCAATCGTTCTAAAATTGATATAGACCTTGTTCAGCCTACTCAATATAACGTTCGGCCTAATTAGAGTGCGAAAAAACCCTGTCCTAAGCCCTGGCCGTTGCCCAAATTTGAACCTCTCCATATTGACGATTGGGACGACCATGGCTTACCAAATCTACCCCCCAATGTTAATACACACGATCCTTTTGAGTTATTCAGTCTCTTCTTTATAGATGAGATTATGGATAAGCTTATAGAATGGACAAATAAGCACGCAGAGCTCTACCCGCCAAATGAGGAATTGGAACACCCACGCGCATAGCAGCCTACATGCAAGCAGGAACTCTACGCGTACTTTGCAGTGCAGATTTATATAGGCATTACTATAGAATCGTGCATTGAGGACTACTGGAAGGATTTAATAATATATGGCTCTGAGCATATTGTCAAAAAATATATAGGACTTAAGAGATTCCAACAGCTTGATCGTTACTTTCGAGCCTCACTACCATGGTCAAAGTCCGATAAAATACCTAAAACTACATTCGATAGAGTTCACAAGCTTGCTGAGCACCTCTGGCTTACTTGTAGGAGGCTCTACACCCCTGGAATCTACCTCGCCGTTAACAAAACGATTTAGCGCTTCATGGGTCATGCTCCTAAGACGGTTAATATTCCATCTAAACCAACACCAGAAGGCTTTAAAATATGGATTCTGGCTAATAAGGGCTATATATTAGACTTTATGTGGCACGCTAAAGGTAATAAGAAAGGCCTAGTTGATTTAGATAAGTCTTTTCTAAAGGAAGGCTTTTTAAAGACGTAGGCAGTAGTCCTTGATTTACTTCTCCAGTTAGACACTAAAATAGAAGAACGCCTCTACCCACCTAGAAAGCATATTGTTTGGCTCGATAACCTATTTATAAGCGTTAAGCTTCTTACACGACTTCAAGGCCTTGGTATTAGAGGCGTAGGAACCGTCTAAACAACCAAAACAAAGCGGGAGGAGCAGGGGGACCTTGAAGGCGATATTAAGGTGGCTACAAATACACAGGGAAAGAAGAAGGTACCTGCTGAGCAAATTAGCCAGAGGCTCGCAGAGCTTAAATTGACCCACGCTGGTTAAATTCCATGGGGTGAACTCTATAGGGAGCTTTCTAGGGACAGCCAGGTGATGGGGTTTGCTTGGAAGGACGCTAATATAGTCCTTTTTATAAGTACTGTTAACGACGGTAAGTTCCATACCTTAACTATAAAGCTCAAAAGCTGATGACGTTATACATCGCCAGGTCGCCACATAATTGTTACCCTACGGAAACGTCCTCCCCTTACTGCCAGTGGCGCCAGACAGACTTGGAAGGTCTTTGGCGATAAAGATGAGAAGGAATTACCTATTCCTACCTTTATTTTCTACTATAATCACTATATGTGTGGTGTGGATATTGCTGATCAACTACGCGCGTATTTTACAACGCAGAGGATTGACAGAAAGACCTGGAAGCCTCTATTCCACTTCCTACTTAATACAGTAATTAGCAATTACTATCTGCTGTCTTCCTACCCTCCTACTAATCGTCGAGCAAGCCGTACAGAGGGCCACAAACAGTTTCGAATCGACCTCCGCAACGCCTTGTTTGAACGCTCGATTCGCAAGCGAAAGGCCTACACACAAGAGTAGCCTATTCGACGCTCTACCGACGATATTATATGGGTCCCTACAGCGCTGTATGAACTAATCAGGCTATTTCCTAAGGAGGTTCACTGCTCGGCCTGCATAGAGGCTGGCAGGCGTGCTGAGGAATCATCTATGGGCCGTCAAAAAGCTCTATCAGACCTATCACCAAATACTACAAGGAAACCTCGTGATAGTAAGGAATGGCAGAGGCGTAAGCGTGCTCCAAGGACCCATTTTGGCTGTAGTATCTGTAAAATACCGTTCTGTAGGAAGGATGACTGCTGGCTACCTTATATTGAGCGACTCAACTCCAAAGATTGAGCCTATATAGCAATTTTATATAGGACTCAATGAATATTACCAGCTTTGTATTTCTGAGCACGGGGTATCGGATTCGGCTAATCTAATTGGTGGGTTCTTATCGATAACCTAAGGACCCATTTTGCCGTGTCAAGGGATAGTAAGCTTTAGCTTAATGCCTAAGATTTAGGCAAACTTATTCTAGAAAGCTAATATAAATTACGGCCTATAATTAGATATAATAGTATCTAGTAGTCCGTAAATTTAGTAGACGTAGTAGATATATAGTTAGGCCGCCTCTTTAGCATTAATATTCTTATAATAAGGAATTAAGAACGGGCGCTTACTAAAGCAGTTAACTATAACTATAGCTATATTATATCCGCTACGGTCTATAGGTAGCTTATAAAAATCTATAGAGATATACTACTAGGGGCGCTCTAGTATTAGAAGTGGTTTTAATAGTCCTAGGGTCTTATCTTGTGGGATTATAGATTTATAGCAGCTATTATAGTTCCGTACGTAATAGTTAATATTTATAACCATTCTAGGCTAGTAATAGTGGTCGCTAATAATCCTGTAGGTCTTATTTTTTCTAGGGTAGTGTAAGGGATATTATTGCGGTCACCTTGGGTTGCCCTTAGGACAACCTCCGGATGCCCTTAGGACAACCTCCGGATGCCCCTTAGATGGTCGCCGGTTACGTGCCAGAGGCACGTACCCGTAGTATATAGTCTCCACAATCCCAGAGGCCTTACCTCCTTAAGGATTTGTCTCTCTTACCAATCTATCCTGTTCCACAATTGTGTCCTTATAGCTCCCTGTCTACAAAGTCCCCTTATAGGTAGGCCATAGAGACCTAGGTATATGCTTTGGCAATAAGCTAAGTCTATAAGTTTTATTCCTCTACAACTACTAGCCGTTTTTAATATTTAAGTAATCCATTTTTAAGGAACTATAGGCTGGTAACGTCCTTTACCTTTTTACAGTACTCCTATAGAGAAGGGGCCGTATAGTTTATCTATAGTAATTTGTTAATAAAGTTAAGTCCTAAAGGGTTAATAGGATATATCTTGGCGCCAAAGGAGTCTATACTTAGTTCTACCTATATCTAGGGGTTAAGGTGCTCTAGTCTTAGCAGCGTCTAAGTCTATAGTAAGATCTTTACAGTTATCTAGTTATCTATATCCTGTTTACGCCTTATAAGGGCATCCACGTAGTTAGTGGCGCCTGGCCTATATATAATTTAAAAGTAGAACTAAGATAGGATATCTACCTAGCACGCCTACTGTGCTGTAAGGGCTTTAGTTAGTATAAAGTATTCTAAGGCCTTATAATTTAAGACTACCCAAATAGGTTTAGGGGTCCCCTCTAGCTGTGTGCGTTAGTGCTAAAGGCTAGAAACAATAGCTAGCATCTCTTTATTATGGATATAGTAATTTAGCTTAGCGTCTATTATAGTCTTTAAATAGTATATAATAGGGTGCTATTCCCTATCTAGCTGTTTCTGGGAATAAATAGCAGCTATTATACTATCTAAAGTATCCGTTTCTAATATTAAGGGCCGTTCTAGGTGGAAATAGGTTAGTAGCGGAGTAGAGACTAGCCGCTTTTTAAGTTCGTTAAAGGCCTTTTTGCATACTATATTAAAATAAAAAGGTTAGTTCTTTTTAGTAAGGTGGTTAAGAGGCTAAGTAGTCTTGCTATAGTCTTTTATAAAGCGTTGGTAGAAGTCATAGAAACCTAGAAATAACTATATCCCTTTTACAGTCCTTGGGGGTTCCTACTAATTAATTATAGCTATTTTTTCCAGGTCTGCCTTAATTTTATCTATATTAATAATAAACCCTAGGTACTTAGTTCGCTTAACACTAAATTTTAACTTTTTAATATTAGCATAGAGACTTACTTCGCGGAGCTATTATAGGACTTTATAGATATATTCTTTATATTCTAGTTTATCCTTAAAGTAAATTATAATATTATCTAGGTAGGCTATATAGAAGTTATTAAGGTAGTTAAAGAGTACGTTATTTATATACTACTAGTATATAGCTGGTCCGTTAGTTAGTCTAAAAGGTAGTACTTTATATTTATATAATCTATAGTAGGTCCAAAATATAGTAAGATCTTTAGATTTAGGGTCTATTCTAATCCGGTAAAAGGCCTAGTAGATATTAAGCTTTATAAAAATCTTAGCCTTACTTATATAGGCTAGAGTTTCTTTAAGTAAGGGTAGCAGATATTGGTCTTTATAGGTTATATAGTTTAGTTTATGGAAGTTAATATAGAAATAGAGTCCACCGTTAGGCTTTTTTATGAAGAGAATAGGTAAAGTAAAGGGGACTTAGCTAGGCTTAATAAAGCCCTTATTAAGGTTATTAATAAGGTACTGCTTAGTGGCCTATAGCTTATTAGTAAATTGCTAGCGGAGGAGGCTATAGTTTAGGGTGTTTTCTTTATCTGGCTTAATCTTAATCTTATAGTTATATAGTTAGTAAGGCAAGAGCATATTGGACACTACCTTAGAGAATATATCCTTAAATTCCCAGTATTGGCGGAGTAGTTTCTATTCTACTAGCTTTTTATTTATAAGCTTACTTTCTCTATTAAGCTAGTTATGGGCTAGGGCTTCCTTATCTTTAATTATTTAGTTAATTTTATATAAGCTAGTTATAAATATAATAGTATTAGGCCGTTTTAAGTTCTAGTAAAACCCCATGGCGCTAATAAAGCAGATATTAACTAGTAGGAGGTTTATAGGTTTTTTATAGACGTTTTATAAACTATATTTTATAGTTAAGGGCTTACGGCCCTTCTTAGCTCCTATTTTGTCTTCCATAAGTTATCTTTTCGGTCTATTTATTTAGTATGGCGTCTAATATTCCTTACTATTCTTTATGGCTATATAGGGCCTAGTCTATCTAACTTATTACTAGCTTCCTAGGTCCCTAGTATTGGTGGCATAATATTAGTTGTTTAGGAGCGTTATAGTATACGGATTTATTGCGGATTAAGCTGTATATCTTTCTTAAATGCCTAGTCCCTATATATAGCATTGGCTTAATAAACGGTATCTATCTATAGCCGTATAAGGTTTTCTATTATAATGCTGATTTCATTTATAAAAGATGGTATTAGGGGTAGGATTTTAGGCTAAATAAGCCGTCTACTTTATACTTTAAGCTATAAGCCTAAATAGGCTAGCTATTTTCTTCCTAAGATTATATTATAGCTTCCTAAGTCCGTAATAAGAAAGGGGACGTTATACTATCTTTATCCGTTAACGCGGAGGTATATCCACAAGATAGTTATAATAGGTGGCCCTATCTATCCGTTATACCCATGAATAGGAATTAGTTTAGGCAGTTCTTTAAGGGGTGCATTTAAAAAGTTAGCTAGCTTTATGTCATACTAAGTATCTATTAAGGTAAAGGCATTTACTCTAGAGTTAGCTAAAGTAAAGGTTAAAACTTAATATCTATTATAGAATAAAGTATAAGAGATAGTATAGCTTTTTCTACTAACTAGTTAATCCAAATTAATATATAATATATTAATCCCTTTTAATCCTAAAGAGGAGTCTTTCTCTAGGGTTCCTCTTTTTCCAACTTTGCCTCTATACTATTCTCCTAGATTAGTAAAACCTTATTCTTTTTTACATTTATTAGGCATTTAGCTATATGGTAACCCTTTTAACCGCATATAAAGTAAGGTCCTTAGTCGCTAAGGGCCTATCTATAGGGATCGCTATATAAAGGCCGAGTATACGCCAGAGTTACGATAGGACTAGCTGCACGGCTAGCCACTAGGTTAATAGTAGGCGGTATAGTTGGTGCTATAGGGTTGTAGATCTTACTAGGGCACTACGGCCTATTTTTATAGTACTTATATTTTGGTTAGCGGAGCTTCTAACCTTATACTACTTAGCACATGCCTTAATTTAATAGAGGCCCTAGTCTATAGCTAGACATTAGTCTATAAGTTCCTTTAGCGTCTATATAGTAGTATAAACCGGTAGTATAGCGTGCTATAGATCTAGGGTAAGCTTGTTAAAGAGGTTTAGCATTAAATCTTTCTAGGGGATTTAGGCCTGTTTAGCTAGGTATAAAAAGCGGGTCTAGAAAACCAAAAAGGTTTCCATTATTTTTATTATTAGGCTTTTATAATTAAGATAGATGTTCTATATCTTAAAGGGGTCCTTATAAATAGAAGATAGGTAATTAATTATCTTTTCTTTAGAGATAAAGGGGTCTGCTAAGTCTTAGGGGTATTACAGATATAGGTATATCTATACGTCACCGCTAGTGCGGCCGAAGACGTATGCTATTTTAGCTTGGGTATTAGGAAAGTAGTCTATATTAACTTTAAGCTTGTCCTATAATTAAAGCTTCTAGTTATTAAATATAGGGCTAGTTCTATCTATAAGCAATAGGGGGTCCATAGCCTTTACGGACCGCAACAATGTTAATGCTATATATTGGGCTAGGGCCTTAAGGACTATAGTAAGTCTCTAGGTGTCCAATAACTCCTTATTAGGTATAAGGGGTGTCTCTGGTTTTAAGCAGCTCTTAAAGCCGTTTAATTTTAGTATTAGCTACTATAAGCTCTTTCTAGGGGGTCAAGACGGCGACTGTTTTACTATTAGAGGTATTTACAGGTCTTATGGTAGCTTTGCTAGCTACTATATTTCTTAGTATAGTAGTAGGGGTATTAGGTAATTTTTAGTATTTATTTATTTTTTAGGGGTTCTGGTCCGTGCGTGTCCTATCTTTAGGTTTCGCGTTCTGTTTATATTCTTTTGGTTTTATCCTATCCTTAGGGTTCTAGTAATGTTCTTAGGGTCCTATTCTATGTTCCTATCCTATTCTTAGTTTATAGATATATTTAAGTTCCTTTTTAGAAAGAAAGAGTAGACAAGCTTTAGATAATATTAGTAACTTAGTTAATTGAGGCACGAGTATAGTAAGAATGACGTATGCAAGCCTATATAATTAGATTGTCTATAAACGAGGATCTAAAACTAGAGAAAGGAAAGGGGAGGGACGGAAGCGCCGCTTAAAGTTTTATAAGATCCTCTAGTTACGTAACCACAATCTACCGTATTCTGCTAGTACCGTAACATTTAATATAGTTGGTAAGTAAGTGGGCCATGCAAGCATCTAGGACACCCTAAAAACCGGTCTTTAATATCTTAACAACGGCTTAATAATAAATTATAAAAATTTATAATTGTACTCTTATATTTACTTCAAGACCTCTATTAGAGTTTTAGAGTAATTAGTTAATCTATTATTAATTTATTAAGATTTAGCTTTTAAATTTAAGCTTAATTATTATATTTTAAAAACCACTTATTAAATTACTTTAAAACTTTAATAGAGGTCTTAAAGTAAGTATAAGAGTCTAATTATAAATTTTTATAATTTATTATTAAGCCGTTGTTAAGATATTAAAGACCGATTTTTTGGTTTTTTGGTAGGTTTCTAGGATAGCCTAGATGCTTATATAGCCCACTTACTTACCGACTACGTTAGGGTTTAGACCGATCTATATAATTATAGAAGCCTATACTCTCCCAAAGATATGCCTAATCTAGATATTAAATTTACAGGGCCGAATCACATAACTATATTACTAGATTAATTGAATTCTACTGAAGTTTATTAAAGACCGCGTATATATATATATATATATTAACTACTAAGACCCCTAACTATTTATTTATAAGATTCTCGCGTTATTCCTTTCTCTTCTTTATATAACGTCTTATTCTCTATAAGAGCTATATTTTTAAATTTAGATAAAATTTATATTATTTCTTTAAATATACCTTAAAGCCTCTTCGTACCCTTATAGGTATATACTCTATAAGCTATCTTACCACCTCTTACCAATATATATACCTAGTCTATTAGTATAGCTACTATAGTTCCTACTATAAGCATTTGTTATGCCTTAGACGTTTAACTTTAATCTTTAATAATATTATATTATTAAAGCTTCTATATTCTATTTAATCTATATTATCCATATTTAATAGTTTTTAATATACTTTATTGTTAAAGTCTATTATTATAGTTTATATAGCTCTTCTTAGTTCTTTTTTTAGCTTCTAGATTACTATATATTTACATAAACATATTTGCGAAACCTTCTTAACTTAAGAAGATATATCTTTTTCTAAATTAGTAATTACTATCCTATTTTTTTTATACCTCTATTAGATAGAGTTTAAACTAATTTAATATACCGTTTCCTTTAAAAAATAGTCCTATTTATTCTGGTTATTAAGTCCCTAACATTAACGCCGACTCATTATGCCCTCTTCGATGCAGCTTTTCCTGATTATCTACTCCTAGCCATAGCATATCTGGTCTGCTATAATGCCCACATATGTCCAGAAACCCTTTGGCCTTGAGAATATCATCCATATTTAAGTCCGCATACAGAATCCCCTCTTCTGTCTCAGACAAATCTTCGGAGAGCTGTCTCCCGTCTGGCCCAAAGATTGCCGAGCTTCCCCCACCAGAAACATTCATAGTGACTCCAGCAGCGGAGCCCATACGATCAATACCTTTCTGCGAGAGAACAGATGTTGTATGCAAAACGAATGTCTGTGATTCAATGGCATACGTTTGCGAGAGGTTCCGGCACCCTAATACCGCCCCTGTCAACAAAATCCTAGACAGTCCATTTCCACACCAGGAATTGCCGGTAAGCTCCTACCTTGACTAGACATCGACCACAACCCCGGACCACCTGTATGTAAATACAAGGGTGGCCACGCCGCCACATGTATCTCTTCATTCTGAGTACAGGTATGATATTTTAGCAGGGGCTGGGTGTGTTCCCAGCATGCCAGGGCCCCTACTCTTCCTACATTTTGGAGGTCTACAACATTAGCCAGTGAACTCCCGGAGGCATCTCCGAAAATGGTCCGCTCCATATGGGTGGGTTTCATCTTCCGCCTTTTCATCCTCACTTCCCCATCAGAGCCGATAATCGCTTGAGCTATGTAAAGAGAGTTCTTGTAGTTTTCGGCGAAGCCAAGGACTACATTGATTCCATTTTCAGCTGCACTGGCACAGACCCGAGACATTTGCGGGGAACCTGCCCTTAGAGAGTTTTTGGTGTATGCGGTAGCCATATTGAAGTCGACCGGGCGGGACCTAGTGAGAAAATCAACCTCGCAATAGGTAAAGCTGAAAGAAAACAAAAACGAGCCGTACCATACCCAGGCCGGGTAGCCAGGAATCCAGCATTCGGGGAAAGTTATCAGGAGAGCGTTATTTTTCGCAGCTTCTTTGATGAGCTGACACGTCTTGTCGACAGTCTTATCAAGATCTAACCATTCTGGTTCCGCTTGTGTGACTGCAACGCGGACAACTGATGGTGAATATTCAGTGCTCATGGTGAGATTATTTGCTGAAGTAAGGAGGATGGAGATACGCATATATATTACTGACGGCGTGGTGCGGAATGCTTACTCCAAGCGATAACGTAATTGATAGGGTTATGACGGCGATAGGGTTGTGGTTTATCCCAGTAAGCGACTCAGACGGTAAACGAGACAGTAAATCTCGCTAGTACTTAACTAGGATAGCTTTATATAAAATCCCTACTAGCTATATTAAATCCCTGCTAGCCTTATATGACCCCTATATTTAGGCTTGCTGTGGAATTTGCCGTCTGAGGGCCTTTAGTGCGAAAATATAGGAGGGTCGACTATCGATGGAACGCGACACTACTAAAAAGCAGTACATCTCCACCAGTTAACTAGTTAACTACTTTAAAAGGTAATAGATTATATTTCAAGGGCTGTTTTATTTATCTATGTACTTATTTATGCAATTTAGCTAAGATATAATTCTAAAATTAGCGGTCGAAATTTCTTAACGCGTTTTGTTAGGTCGACTACGTATATCCCCCCAATGCCCCCCCAAGACCCCCCCTAACACCTATTACATATTAGGGGGGCTGATTTAGCGCGGTTACGACCGGGTTAATACGAGGTTAGGGCCACCCTGCTGATAACGTGCGCGAACCCCGCACGAGGTCGCGCAGCAACCGCCCCCGAGTACTTTCGCACGCGATTTTTGGCGAAAAGGTATATAATTTAAGTTAAATCGGTACTTCTGGGCGGTCGCGTAATATTACTCTAAATTTATAACACCTAAATGGCTCTATTCCTATATTAAGGTGTCTTAATCACTATCCCATGCACTGCCAGTATCGCTGTCGTTGTCTGTGCGCTCGCCAAGATACCGCTTTGTAAATTACAAGTATGCTAGGAGGAACACTTAAAACAGGTTAAATTAACAAGATCTATAGGCTAGGGCACTATAGAATTAAAATTTACGCGTTTAAAATGTCAATATTATATACCGTTAATGCATATACTGGTGGAGTTGACTACCGTACATTGGAAATCTCGAAGTTTTGATTTTCCTAAGTTAATACAGATTCAGCGCCCCTAATTGGTCGCATAAGCTCTTAGCGAGCGCACAGACAACGGCGGCGATACTGGCAGTGCATGGGATAGTGCAGTCCTATATTAAGGCGTCTCGGTTAATATAGTGCAGTCCTATATTAAGGCGTCACGGTTACTACAGTGCAGTTATATATTACGGCGTCTTAATTACTATAGTAAAATAACTATTTATATATTCTTATAAAGCCAATCTAAAGAATACCAGCCTTATAGCTATTCCAGCTAATTAGTAGCCTATCTCTTATCTCTTACCGTACCGTCTTCTACACGCTATCTTATATCCTTAATTATCCTACGGCGACGGCTATGAAATATAGCCTTGTCGTTAACCCGCTAGCGTGCCCCCCAGCAGTAATTAAGAGCTTTAATTAACGGCCTACCCGCTAGCCCTAAAGTCCACTTAGTCTAGGGCTAAAAGACTAAATTACTACCTTAAAGCATTTTATATTTTCTTAGCAGCGCCTATAGGTTAAGAATAAATAGGAGAGATAGTTGAGCATTAGCTTATACCTATGCTAGTAGGAGCGATGTGGATATAGTAGACGGCTAAGTGGGCAGTGTAGATATTATAAATGGCTTAGCAAATAGTGCGGATATTATAGACGGTTTGGATGTTATAGACGGCTAAGCGGGCAGTACGGATATTGTAGACGGCTAAGTGGGTAGCGCGGATATAGTAAACGGCGCGGGCTTGCCCAAAGATAGATATAGACTCCATAGGCCCTATCCAGATACCTATCTTCCCTTACTAGATCTATATAGGTATAAATAATACTAACAACCTTTCTATCTCGCCAAGGCGTTCTAAGATTATCTATATGCGTAATTAAACCCCCTTTATCTTAGAGATCGCGGCCTTATATCTTAGCTTAGCTACGGCCTTATAGGCGGGCTAGTATTTCCGCATTATTAGCTTATTTAGCGTAACTACGTTAGCCAGCGAGCTTTCTACCCGCGTGGCGAACCTTTAGTACTCCTTACCGCTAAAAAGGAGGTTCTTCTATAGGGGGTAGAACGGGAACTACTTATATAGGATTACTAAGTCCTATAATAGGATTACCCTAAGCGCGCAAATGGGGTATAGAAATCCTAAACCCACAAGGTTAAGCCATATAACCTTATTATCGGCCCTACCTATGTAGTAGGCCTCTATACGTTTTAGCCAGATATTAGTCTTAGGCCATATCATTAAATAAAGGGCATTCTTTAGCACCTCCTATATATAAAAAAGAAAGTAGCCCTTTCCTTTCTTTAGGAAGCCAGTAATTAACTATATAAACGTATAGGGTAGGTAGCTAAGGTAGGCTCCCGTTATTACGTCCATATTCCAGTATCCAGCGCGTCTAATTTAGGTCACCTTAACGCCGCTAAGCTCGGCAAACTAAACGCTCTACTTATAGGCACTATAGGTCTTCTCCTTTAAGTAAATTCCTACCTTTTAGAATATCATTTTATTTTATTTAAACTGTGTATAATAGCTTAGCGGCCGTTGTAGTACTTTAATACTACTAGAGAAGACGTATAGGTTATAGTAGTCCTTTAGCTACTAAAAGGATAAGAAGCTTTTAACACCGTCTTTACCCTAATAGTTAAAGAAGTAGAAGGCTATTATAAAAAGGGGGTAGAGGATAGAGTTAGCGTTCCGTATACAGCCTATATACTTAACCTTACTATACTAATTCTGCTTTCCTTATATTATTAACATAATTATATACGGCATTAACTCGTCCGGTTTAGGCCCTTTATTCGTTAGTTTAATAAAAATAAGGTTAGTGAGCTAAACGTCTTATCTACTTTTACTACGGATAATAGTATTATGGCCTAAGTAATAGGTTAAAAAACAACGGGTTAGAAAATAATAGCTATACGGACTAAATAGGGTATATATAAACCTAATAAATGCTTAGCTACAGTTTAAAGATAAGATTTAACTAAACCTAGTATCTTAGAGCCCGTCTCCTAGCACTAAGTAATTGCCTTTTTAAGCCCTTTAATATTATAGCCGCTAGTAATTATAAATAGGCCTTAATTAATAAAGTTAACACATTAAATCCGGCCTTTATTACGGCGGATACTGTCTAGTACTACTAAGAGCTTTGCCCCCTATAGCGGCTATAATGTCTTACCTTCTAATTACCATACATAAAGCTTGGTAATAGTGGAGACGTAGCTATTTATAACTAAATATTAGACTGTTTTATTAAATAGGACGTCTAGGGCCTCCTTATCCTATATCTCCCCTTCCTCCTTTACAGCTTCCTCCCTTATGCCTACGGCTGCCCCTATAGCTACCCCTACAGCTACCTTTCCCCCTAACCGCCCTATCTACTTAACCGTCTTCTGCCTCTTCTTTACCCGCTCGCCATCTTTCTATATCTCTTTCTATTTTAATTTCCGTTTTTAATAGCCAGCAGCCTATAATTTTTAATTAATAACTTACTACTCTAAAAATAGGCAAAGCTTATCATCTGTTACCTAGACGCCGTCTATATTGCCTTTTAGTCTTGCATACTAGTCTTTCTACTCTTTCTGCTTTGGCTTATACGCCCTTATAGTATTCTTTAAGCGCTAGTCCTTATAAATATTGTATAGCCGCGCCGTCTAAGTCTTAAATTTATTCTAAAAGCTATAAAAAGAGGAGGAGAAGGCTAAGAGGGCTTCCTTTAACTATAAAGTAGACTATAGGGTAAGAAGATTCTTAAAAGACTCTATCTCCATAAGAGGTTAGGGGGAAGACGCGTAAGTGCAGCGCGGGTATAGGTAAATAAAGCTATTAAACGCGTAAATATTAAAAAAGGAGGAGAAGAAGAGAGCTCTATATTATAGAATTAGAATTACAGTAGGCCGTTCTATATAAAATTAGAAGCCCCACGCGAGCTAGAAGCTAGCACGGACATAAAAATAGAAAGAGTGTTAAAAATGGATTATTAAGGCGACAATAAGGTTAAAGGCGCGCGATAAGGACCTTTATACTAACCTAGTACTAACCTAGGCCTTAAAAACGCGTTTAAAAAGTAGGGGCCACTACTAAAGAGGGGGGGGTAATATTTGGACGATATATCGCGGACCTTAGGGAGTCGTGCGTAACCTAAGGTTACGCTAAGCCTAATCCTGACCTCCAATACCTTCTCGGGCCCATCGAGCCCCTGTCACAGTACGTGCAGAGGGACAAGGTACGAGGTACTGTGTATCATTGACAAACGATGTCGTGTGAGGATCTATGTAGGAGGTGAGGTGGTATATATACACGTCGCTCAGGGGTCAGGTCCGT
>Ga0307507_10001313_pt1 | contig 55568 bp, 8 predicted proteins | sample 7_EM_MG_FD_207223 | JGI IMG/M metagenome (GOLD analysis project Ga0307507, IMG submission 207223) | Populus trichocarpa ectomycorrhiza microbial communities from riparian zone in the Pacific Northwest, United States - 7_EM | ecosystem: Host-associated > Plants > Roots > Unclassified | place... | reverse complement strand
AGCCTTATAGGCCTTAGGGCTTATTAAGTTTCTTTAAATTTAGGCGTTAGGTTTTCGCGTAGTTTATATTAATAAAGCCTATACTAGTAGCTCCGCTGTTTATAAGGATTTATACCTCCTTCCATTTTCCAAGTATTTAAATTTCGCTAAGTATATTAAGGGAGTTATGTTATATATTAGTGCTAGAAGAGCCTAGACACTTATACTCTTCCACTTCTTATCCTAAGGCGCGACTTAGCCCTAGGATAATTTGTTTTCCGAGTTAGCTAAGCGTAAAATGCTTTATAATAACTAGGTATAATTTATAGAATAAGTATAAGTTAAGGAGTAAGTACAGCTTAAAGAACGAGTGCGATTTAAGGAGTGGGTGCGATTTAAAGACTAGGAGGAACTACAGTGGACTTTTTTAAAAGGGTGAGTTCGGTAATTCCTTTAGATATATCCTTTTCTGCTATATCCAAAGCATTCTCTATTTGTAGCTTAAGTCCTTTATTTGTTAGTTCCTAAGGGTGCGTAGGATTAAGTGGCGTCGAGGTCTATAGGGTCGTGCATAGGTTTTGGAGAAGGGTCGCGCTTTAGGGTATATATTGGTTTTGTAGAGTCTTAAACGCGAGGCGTGGTTGGCTTTAGAGAATGAGTTTATTTGTTATATTAAAGGTCCTTATTAATTTGTTAATATATTATAGCAAATTTAGGTAGGTCCTTTAGCAGTTCCCTACCTACTAATTATACTTTAATTTTATCCAAAATAGCTTGTTAAAGAGCAGTAACTTTAGCGGCTTTATTCTAATTTAGTTCGCTAATAAGGCCTAAAAATTCTAAAAAGAAGCTAGTAAAGTCTTAATTCCGTTATTATAGGTTTTTAAGTTTAGTAATAGCGGTGTGTTTATAGCTAGTGTTATTATACATTTATTCTAATAAAGAGATAAAGATTTTGAAATTAATAAAGGTGCTATTATAGAAGAATAGGTCTATAGTTTATACAGTAACTTTACTTAATTAAGATATCCCATAGCTAATCTTGCTAGCTTTAGTAGGGTATTAGTTATAGTTTATTAAAAGTTTAAGGCGGAGCTTAGTTATAAAGGGATATAGGTTATTTTAATTTCTATTAAATATTAGAGGGTTAGGAAGCTTTTCTAATTTTATAGTAGGTACTAGGTTTATTATAGGTATAGGTTAAGCTACTATTACTAGTTTAGGGTTTGCATTTAATAGGCTAGGTTTATATACGGTTATCTTAATTTTGTTTATAGGTGTTACTATTAGGGTCTCTATTATAAGTGTATTAACATTACGGAGTTCTTTATAGAGTATTTCTATTAATCGCTAATGCTGGGCTTTTAGTGCAGCCCGCTACTAAGCTAAAGTATCTATAAAGGCTTTTTGTATTGTAGTTAACTGTTCCTTAACTAGGGTTATAATGCTCGTAGTTAACGCGTGGGATTTAAGGTCGTTTGCTATTTTAATAGTAGTTATTTTTAACGCAATATAATATAAGGGCGCGAAGAGGCTTTGGGAAAGATTTAAAGGAATAATATAAATTCTATCTAAATCTAAGGGTATATAGCTCTTGCTAGGAACAAGACATTACGTAAAGAAAAGAAAGGAATAATAAGAGAATCTTATAATTAAACAGTTTAGGGGTCTTGGTCGATGCATGCGCACGTATACACGCGGACTATGACGGTTTGTCTATATAGCTACCATTAAGGCGTCGTCAGTCACGGATTAACGTTGCCCTAACGTTGCCCCGACGACTAAATATGTACATAGTTGTCTACCGCGCCCCTTTCTTCGAGCCCTTACCTTAGTCTATTTATAATATAGCCCCTTATTGTTGCTTGATCTATTGGACCGCTCCCACAGGAAGCTAGCCGTGATATTAGACTAAGGTCTACCCCAATTGGCCTATAGAGGCGATATAATACTAGGTCCAACGGTTAAACGCGTAGCTAGTTCTACTACTATAACTACAGACCAACCAACCCACTAAGCCCTACTTAAGGCAGGCAATTGCGACAGCAGATTAAGCAGCTAAAAGAAGAGACTATAGTAATTAGATTAAAAGGATCACCCTAATTATAATCTTAGTGGCAAGAGTTGCCTAAGAAAGCAAAAGAGACACTATGGCAAAAAGGAGCGCGTTAAGGCCTAGCGCGCTAGAGATAGCTACCGACCCAACGCTGGCAGCACGTAAGGAACCCGTAGACGCGTCACTTAAGCCGCCGGAGCTCTAACCGTACTATAGCAAGACAGAGCTTTTAGATGATATAAAGAGTAAATAGGACCGCCTTATAATATAGTTAGAAGATGACGAGAACCCTATATACTTTAAGATGGAGACTAAGAGGGAGTTTATAGCCGCGACTACCTAGAGCCTGGCCGAGATACCTATAACCGAACTTATAGAGGAGCTGAGGCTCTAGGGAATACGAAGGAAGGTGTTAGAACAGCAGGTCGCTATGCTATAGCATCTCGCAAATAACCACGCGCACGAGGCCCTAGATGGAAAAGAGAAGGCTAAGGCAAAGATAGCGGAGCTTAAGGAGCACCTAGACAACAGGATAGACGAGCTCCGCGAGGCCAATTAGAAGATATTAAGGATGGGCTGTAAGGTCACTATATAAGCCCTAAATTGGGAAGATAGCGAGCGAGGAAGCACACTGTTATGGATAATATAAGAAGGGACACTACTCTCTTAGATAAGCAGTGTTACGGGTTTAGAACGTACGGTAAAGTTTCTAGACCCACCTACGCTAATAGATGGGAAAGAGCCTACCTATTGCGCCTAGAGCGGCTATATACGAAATAAGCTTCAATCTAATATAGACTGGTTCTATTAAGACAACCCAGATTAGGAAGAGGATGTAAAAGTAGCGTATATTAAAACACGTGTAGGAGGCAAAGCTTATAACCACCTCTTACCCTACCTAGAGGCAGAGCGTGATGCGGAACGCAACCCTACCAGTAAAGAAGTACTTAAGTTCCTAGAGAACGTCTTTAAGAACCCAGATCGCCGCATTAAGGCCTAGCAGGAGCTTAAAAGCCTTAAGATGCCGTACCTAGGAGACTTTAACGATTTCTAATCTAACTTTATACGGCTAGCAAATATCTTAAGGATGCCACAAGATCAGTGGAAAGAGGAGCTTTATAATAAGCTTTATAACAGCCTACGCGTCTAAATGGAAGTTAAGGTGGTAGATAAAGACTATAGCTTCTAGGCCTATTGCAAGACTACCTAATAGTACGCCCAAGGTCTAAAGCAGATAGGCAAGGAACGAAGTGACCACAAAGCAGCCTAGGCTAGTAAGAGAGCTTCTACTAGGGGCGCTAAAGAGACTAAAGGTCCCCCTTCTTCCCGGCAGCCTCTAACTCTAGCACTAGCCGTAAAAGCGCCAGTTACCTACTTTAACTATGGCAAGTAAGGGCACTACTTTAATAACTGTACAGCGCCAAAGAAGATGGAAGCTAAAGTAATTAACCGAAGTGAAGAATACGAGATAGTTACTAACTCGGCGAAGTCGGAAAATAAGTAGCTTTAGAAGAAGTCTCCTACCTAGAGCAGATTAGAGCAATTAACACAGCACCTATATAGCTAAAGGAGATCTTAGGAGGCGCAGCCCTTATAATACTATACAGGATCGCGCTAGGTGGCGTAGCTCTCAATATAGTAAGCCTGCTCGACTCTAGCGCGGGTGGAGAAGCCTTTATACACTATAAGCTACGGCCGATTATTAAGCAACGACTATAACCAAAGTTCTACAGGATTAAGGGACGAGGAGTTGCCGTATCTGGCCATAATAATTAGTAAACAGATATAATTAGATAGCTCTTTAAGGTTAACCTAGTTATAGATAGCTGACGAGTCCCCACATGGTTCCTATTCTGTAATATAGGCCGCCACAATCTTCTTATTAGTTGTAGGTGGTTTAAGAAGACTAGGGCCCTTATTAATTACAAGTGCTGGGCCTTAGTATGGCGAACTAAGAGGAACTACCATGGCAGGTAGGACGTAATTATACCAAGAAAGGAGCTTCTACCCTTGCTAATTAACAAGGATTACTAGAGAGACGCAGATTAAAGAGATGCACTGCTAGATTAAGAGTCCAAGTCTACCCCCCAACGCATCCTTAAACGTACAGTCGCGATTAGTGAACTTTAAGAGAAGAAGTCCTCTACTAAAATTAAGCTAGAGGGATAGGCTAAGCCAAAGCAAGCTAAGCGGACCTTGTACGACTATAGGTATACTTAGAAGATTGATACCCAAGATATAATTAGGAAAATGAAAGACTAGCTCTACCCTAGGCTAGCTTTACCGTTAAAGCCGAGAGTAAGGAGGCCTTTATCTGCTAGGGAGTTTAGAGCAGCAGATATTACGCTACTTAAGGTGGGGAACTTTCTACAAGGAGCAAAGCGTAAGGACGTAGTAATTGGATATACCAGCCTCTATAAGATAGACCAACTAATGGAGGACAAGAAGGGACAGGACGCGCTACTAGATAATAAGGAAGAACTCCACTAGCTTATCTATAAAAAGCTACTACAGCCCTATTAAGAGTACGCTGATGGTTTCTTAAAAGCTACCTCTGATATGCTACCACCGCATCGCGAGGGGGTAGACCATAATATTGTTCTTAAAAGCAGTAGCAGAGAACTAGCCCCTAGCCCGCTGTATAATATATTATTAAAACAGCTAGAGCTAGTTAAGGCCTACCTACAGGAGCACCTATAGAAGGGGTTTATTGTACTAAGTAATGCACCCTTTATAGCTCTAGTCCTATTTGCTAAGAAGCTAGGAGGGGGGTAGCAATTCTACGTTGACTTTTGAAAGCTTAATATAATTACCAAGAAAGACTACTACCCGCTACTATTAATTAAGGAGACGTTGACCAGGCTATTAAAAGCTAAGATCTTTACTAAGCTAGATATTCGGCAGGCCTTCTACCGTATACGGCTAAAGGAAGAGGTAGAGGAGTTAACTACCTTTTATATAAGGTATGGATCATATAAGTACTGTATTATACCCTTTGGACTATGTAACAGCCCTGCGTCCTTCTAGAGATTTATTAATAACGTCCTTTTTGACTACCTGGACAATTTCTATATAGCTTATATAGACGACATCCTAATCTACTCAGACAACCCGCTAGAGCACGAGGTCCATGTTAAGAAGGTCCTGTAGAAGCTTTAAGAGGCAGGCTTATAAGCGGATATTAAGAAGAGTGAGTTTAACGTTACTAAGACGAAGTTCCTAGGCTTTATTATTGGTACTAATGGGGTCGCTATAGACACTAACAAGCTATCTACAATTAAGGATTAGGAACCCCCTACCTCTATAAAAGGGGTATAATCCTTCCTAGGATTTTGTAACTTCTACTAGGCCTTCTTAAAGGATTACGGCCAAGTTACACAACCGCTTAGTAAGCTTACGAAGAAGGGAGCATGGTACCTACTAGGGGAGGAAGAGCTTAAAGCCTTTAAGTGAGTTAAGGCCCTTATGCTATTTAGCAGCGTAATTAAGTACTACTTACTGTTCCGAGACACCCGCATGGAGACGGACGCGAGTAATGGAGTAGTAGCTAGGGTACTAAACCAGCTGTAAGACGATGGGACCTAGAAGCTAATAGCCTTCTTCTTAAAGATAATGTCCCCTGTAGAGATATAGTACGAGATCCATGATAAGGAGATACTAGCGGTAATAAGAGGCCTATAGGAATGGCGAGGTCACCTTGTCGGCCTCTAATATATACCCTTTGTAGTAATTACAGATTATTAAGCCCTTAAGTACTTTATAACTAAGAGGCTACTAAGTCCATGGCAAGCCCGCTAGGCAGACCTACTAGCTAATTTCTATATGCAGATCACATATAGGCCAGGTACGGCAAATATAGTGGCTAATACCCTATTACGAAAGCAAGAGGACCTAAAGACGTAGAAAGAGAAGAATGTAGCCGCATGTACTATATACCTGATTAACCCCGCCCTTATAATTGCTACACTAGAGTCAACCTCCAAGGACCCCCTAACTGCAGTAAATTATGAATGGGAACCGTATAAGCTGGTTAACCAGATCCTCTAGGCTAATCGAACTAGCGAGTTACTAGTAGGGCTACGTTAGCTAGCCGAGCAAGACCAGAAGGGCTGGAAACTCTAAGGAGGACTACTAACCCGCTTTGGCAAGCTAATAGTCCCTAATACTAACTACCTCCGTACCTACCTTATTGCAGAGGTACACTCCCGCTAGGTAACTGCTTACCCAGGCAAGACGAAGACTAGGAAACTTGTGGTAGACCAATACTATTGGCCAGGGCTACCCTTAGACTGCGATACCTACGTAAGAAACTGTAGGACCTGTAGGAGGACCTATATACCCTATAATAAAACCCTAGGCCTGCTGCACCCCCTACCAATTGGTGAACGCTGCTGGCAGCACGTCTCTTTTGATTTTAAGTCCTTCTTAATAGATAAAAAGGGCTTCGACAATGTCTTTGTAGTCGTTAATTAACTAGGCAAAAGAGCCTTCTTACTACCCTGCTATAAAACTGCTACTATAGCTAACGTAGTAAACCTGTACTACCAACATGTCTGGCGCGTGTACGGCCTTCTGGAGATAGTTATATTAGATTAAGGACCCCAATTCATCTCAGCCTTTATAGACGAGCTATGTAAACTAACTAGTGTTAAGTAAAAGCTCTCTATATCTGGTTACCCGCAAACTAATGGTAATACGGAAGTACTAAACTAGTACATTAACTAACGCTTAAGGCCCTTTATTAACCACTATTAGGATAATTAGTCAGAGCTCCTCCCCTATATAGACTTTGTATAAGTAATCTTACCGTACGAGTCTACTGGCTTTGCACTATATGAGCTAGAGCTAGGATTTAAGCCAAGGCTCTACTTTGACTAGGAGGAATGTATACGAGCAGCCTTAACACCTCGTGAGAAGCTGACGCGATAAGAAGCTTAAGTTTTTGTATATAGGACCTAGAACGTAGTTAAATAGGTAAGAGACAATCTGGCTAAGGCCTAAGAGCGGCAGATAAGGCAAGCTAATAGGCACCGTTGCGAACCAGACTTTAGAATAGGTGATCGAGTATACGTTACTAGGAAGGGCTAGGCTACTAACTGACTGAGTACTAAGCTAGACAGACAGCTTATAGGGTCCTATAAGATTCTAGGTATGAAAGGATACTTATATATCATTAACCTACCCCTAAATATGAAGATGTCAAACGTCTTCTATGCCGATTGACTGTGAAAGGACCCAGATAACCCCCTGCTAGGCTAGAATAGGGAGCCAGAGGAGCCAATCCTAATTAATGGCGAGCTGGAGTACGAGATTGATAAGATCCTTGCTAGTAGAACCTACTACGGAAGGCTACAGTATAAGGTTAACTGGGTAGGCCACGACCTGGATGACACCTGGTATAACGCAGACGGCTTTATTGGCGCCCCCTATAAGATTAAGGCGTTCCATGACGAGAGACTCTATGATACTAGACCACCCGTACGGCTAATGTAATGGCTAGAGGTGTATCACAAGGACGTAGATCTAGAGCCCTTAGAGGAAGACAATAAAGTAGAGAAGGACGGAAGGGCAAGATGGATAAGGAGAGCCTAACTATAAGGATTGAGGGCGATCCTCCTGGCTTAAAGGGGGGTGATGTGACGGTTTGTCTACATAGCTACCATCGAGGCGTCGTCGGTCACGGATTAACGTTGCCTTAACGTTGCCCTGACGACCGAATATGTACATAGTCGTCTACCGCGCCCCTTTCTTCGAGCCCTTACCTTAGTCTATTTATAATATAGCCCCTTATTGTTGCTTGATCTATTGGACCGCTCCTATAGGAAGCTAGCCGTGACACGGACGGACTTTGGTAGTATTCGATTGATCTGGCAGAACTTGGCAGAAGTTGATCAAGCTGGTAGAATTCGGTAGAATTTGGTCAAAGCTTTAAGTTCTATCTGTTGAGTGTTTTACCGAGACATTCCTACTGTAACTAGGCTAGTCCCGTTATATGTAATAAGACTTACTATATAAGATCGAATACCTTTAGTCCTTATAATTAATATATGCGTACTAAGAGCGGTAGTTATATTAAGGTAAGTTTTCCTATCCTTAATAGATAATTTCCATTACTAACTTTAAGCTTTAATAGCCTAGGCCTAAGTAGCGACGTTCCTTTAATATTCTTAACTACTATATTGCCTAGGCTCTCTCTTATTCTAGCGCTAATACTAAACGTCTAGGTTAAATTTAAGACTATACTATAGCTATCTATACCGCCTATAATTTCTAGTAAGCTAGCTAGTAACACCTAATAAGGGAGTAAGGTTAGTATACTAAGGATAGGGTAAAGGATGGAGGTAATAAAAAGAAGGTCGCTATTTACTATAAAAAGGAGTTTGCGTATACGCGTTAAGTTTTAAAAGAGTATAACATAATATAGTATTAGGTAGGTTACTCTTTAGGTACTTAGCGGATAGGTAACTAATAGTTGCTATAGTAAGGTCTTAGTGGTTCTGGACTATATTAGCTAGCCAACGTCTCTATTTATTTTGGGCTTAAGCGTGTCTTTATTAGCTATAAGCTAACGCCCTAAGAGCTTTATTAGTATTGGTTTGGACCTAATATTAGTATTAAGTATTTAAGAATCTCTGCTCTAGCTATATCTTATTATCCTACCCCTATTTTTATGCCTACTTATATACCTATAAAGGGATCTTATTCCTATTAGCCATCCCTTAAAGGGCTAATAGATATTAACCCTAATCCTAAGAATAAGATATAGTAGCTTTTTAGATTAGGCATTTAGGATTTATTCTTATATATAGTAGCAATTAAGGACCTTAATTAGGTGCTTAGAAAGGCCTTAAAAGGCTTTTAGAAAGGGCTTAGGAGCCCTAAAAATAATATTTCCAGTATAGGTTAATTAATGGAAATACAATTCTAGCAAAATGCCCTATTAATTCTATACTATATACGTAAAAAGGCTAAGGACCTATTCTACCTTAGGCTGTAGCCCTAATCCTTATAGTTTCTAAAGCCTATCTGTTTTATATCTAATTTAACCTATTTACTCTTTCTACAAGCTTTCTTTATAGGTCGTAATAACATTATAGTATTAGAGCGCTTTCTGCAATTTATAAATTGCGGACCTTAGTCCTAATATTCTTTTAAAATATCTTTATAATAATTAAGGTAATTATCTAGTTCCTATATAGAGTCCTTAGCGGACCAGCCTAGCCATTTAACTTTATATTAAAACTTATTCTTAATAAACTTATAGCGTAGTATAGCTTTAACCTCATACCGCTTGCCTACCACTTTAGTATAAGGGATCTTTTAGCGGCTGCCAAGGCCAGCCTTTAGCTAGCCCTTAACACCTCCTTATAAGCTCCCTTAGGCTTATAGCCCTTCCTTCCTTATTGGTTTGTCTCTATACTAGGGTATTGCTATACCTACTTTTATTACCATATCGTCCTCTTCTATTAACTCTCCTATAACTTATGCTCGGCTTACCTACTCCCTACTATACACCTAGGCAATAGCCTTATATTTAGGGTATTTAATTAGGCCTAGGCGGAAGTTCTTTTCCAGTAGTAGTCTATGCTATAGCTCTAGTAGGTTTATATAAAATACTAGATATATATAGGCCATAAATAGGGATAGCTAGAGACGGTAGGCTAGCTTACTAATTTATTTCTTAATTTAGAAGGGACCTAGGTATCTTATATTAAGCTTCTTTAATAGTTAATGGGTCTTAATATTTATTAAACATAATAGAACCTTATCGCCTACTCTAAAATGCTTATTTTGGTATTTGCAATTATACTAAAATCTCTACTGCTCTTAGGCATTTTATAGGCTCTACTTTATATACTTCTATTACTTATTCTATTCCTAAAGGTATCCTTATACTATTTAATAGATATCCTTAAACTTCCTAGTAGGATCCTATAATTAATTATACGGCCTTAGCCAGTAATCGCTAGGTACACCATTAAACCTAAATAGTTAGACACTATAGGCAATCTGGATTAGTGTATACTTATATAATATATATTACTTTAAATTATAAGCATACTCCGCATATAGAAGTAGCTCACACTAGTTATCTTACTAGTAGTTTAAATATATTTATAGGTAAAACTCTAGTTCTTAATTCTAGCGTTCTATTTACTTATCTATTTATAGATAGAAAGCTATACTATAATAGTAGTCTATTTTTAAATAAAAGTATAGATCTAACCAGTATTGGCTTATAAAAACGCTGCCTCTATTAGTAATAATAGAGTGCGGCTAATCTACTTTAAGAAAGCATTTCTCCTTAATTAGGCTAGTAAGCGCTTATATATTAATCGTCTTGTTAATAAGAAGGTATTAGACGTACTTTAAAAACCTATTAATAAGTACTAGGACTAAATTATATGTTTATCCTTGCTTATCCTTTAATAGCTAAAGATCCGTAATAAAATCTATAGCGTAATATTGCTATAGTTTGCTAGTGGGAGGAACTAATTTAAGTAGACCCCATGGCTTATGCCTTTAGATTTTATATACTTAATACTTCTTTACTTCCTGTTTAAGTTTTAGCCAATAATATTTGCATTAAAGTAATTCCACTATTTTAGCTTAACCATAATAGCCATCCAGAGGATCATTATAATTCTTTATAAAAAATTTCTGTCGTAGATTTGCTTCTTATAGTACCTAAATATTACCATTTCTATGTAGTAGGCCTATTAGGTCTAGTTCCTAATTTTAGCACCTTATAGCTTCCTTTCTATTATATTTCCGATCTACTTCTATATTAAAGATAGTATAGAAGGCATCCCTTTATTGCACCTTATAAATAAAATCCGTTAACCTTTTAGATAGTTCCTAGGTAAAAGCTATTTCGCCTTATACTGCTCTAAGTATAAGACTAGATAGTACTATAGATCTTATAACTTCTTGGTATGCGTGCGTTAGAAAGGCCACTATAAGGTTAAAGTCCTTTAGTCTTTATAGGGCTCTAAGTTCTAATTACTCTATAGCTTTACTATTAGTTTAAAGGGATAACTTAGCAATTAAGGGTAATGTATTACTAGGTTTTAAGAGTGTCGGGAATAAGGCAAGCTGCTGTTATGCCAGGCATATTGCTGTTATGTGCTGACGTGGCCCTAGCGTGGTAAGGAACCTTAAGTTCCTTACCCCTTTCCTTATTCCTATTAACAAGAAGAAGAACAACTATTATACTATCTACAAACCGTAGCTATGTGATATCCCCTTGTATAACCAACACTAATCAATAGTTAACTTTACTGTTATACTATAGAACAGCTAGGTATTACTAAGAAGAGATAAGCCACTGTACCAGTGCTACTTATGCTAGAGAAAGCTGTCTTTTAAGGTTAGAACTAGTCCTAAACCTTAAATAGAACTTTTCTACGAATTTAAGGATCTAAAAGGCTAAAACTGGTCCTAAGCCTTTCTAAGATTACGGATTCTTGCGTCTATTACGTAGAATAACACGCTTTATAAATCTTCGCGATTTAAGGCCAGAACTGGTCCTAAGCCCTATAATCGCAAATTCTTATTATAAACGCGTACCAAATGACAAATATATATTATAAACGCGTACTAAACGACAATCCCTACACTAATAACACTTCCCTCCCTTTGAAAATATGGCTACGCCTACTTTAAATAACTAGAAAGACTCTTTACTACTAGGGGTAGCTGAGCACGCGAAACTTATTAATGAAGATTAGGACGAATTCGCCTTTAATATAACAACTTATACTGTAAAATAAGTTAACGGCTTTCTCCTACACTATATTATATTCTACTGAAATAGATGCTACGCTGATTTACAACTATGGGAGTATTTTAGGGAGGATTTTGTGGGATGGACTACTGATACCTAGGCACTTAGCAACGTTAATATTGTTTAGGATTTTTAAGACTTCCTCTATAGGAATGGGGTATATATTGCTAAGAATAGTAACCCAATTACTAGTAATATTTAGGCTGTTATTACTAGTATAGAAGAACCAATATGGACGGAAGCTAAAATTATACGTTAACTATAGAAACCTAAAAACAACCTATATTCTTTAGAAGGCAACTTTAATTTATATTAAAACCCCTAGAACGCTGACCCCCTACCTAGAGCTACTCTCCTACCTAAAGGTACCCTTTTACTTAAAGTTGCTCCGCCTCTACCTCCTCCACTCTAGTTAACCGGTAAGCCTTTACTACGAGAAGTCACGAATCTGATAAAGGTATATTCGGATAAAGAGAAGAAGTTTAAAGGAGAACTATACAATATGCTTAAAGCAAAACTATAGGTCTTTTATAACTGTTATAATAAGGTTAGAATTTAACGCCACTAGTACTATTACGCTTTCTCTATTATATTAAAGGGATGGGCAGCAACATTCTATTACGACTATATTGCGGGTAAAAACTATAGCTTTAATATAATGCTTTAGCTTACCAGAGCCCACTTTAAGACTAATAAGAATTGCTAACTTTATATATCTAAATGGCGAGAGACTATATTCTAGAGAGTTATTACTTCTAACCTAATAAAGACTTATTTAGAGTGCCTTTAACTACTCTTTAATAAACTCTAGAAAATCTAATATGGCCTTACTGAAACCTACCAAAATAAGAATAGCCTAAGGGACTAGGTTATCTTAATATACTATAGCATTCCTAAGTGCAACTTAGCGCTATACAAACCTATAGATATGTTTAAAGGAGTATATGCTAAGCTACGCTCCGCCATAGGTACTATAATGCGAATATAAGAATCTTAATAGCTCTATACTAAAAACCCTACCTAAATAAGTATTCCTAACTAATATAATCACAACTAGACTGATCGAATATATAGTAGCTGTGGTAGGGAATATAGAAGAGGGTATAATTAATGTTAACTATAAGGTAACCGTGGAGGTCCTTATGGAGGTTCATTTTAAAGTGATTGCTAGAAGAAGTGCTACGTTTGTAAGAAGCCAAAGTGCTAGTTAACTAGACACTCCCTTAATAAGCAAAAAGAGGCATATAATAAGTTCCGTTAGAGTGCAAGAAATGTTAGAAATTGTAAAATTACTACGGCCTACTTCTAAAGCTTCCTAGTTTAATATAAAGGTGTAAAAGACCTTAAGGGTAAAGTTAATAAGGTCAAACAGCTCCTTATAGATATAGAAATTAAGGACTACTTTCCTAACCAATACTTTACTAAGTATAGTAAGGTAAATAGTATACAAACCGTTGGTGTTCTTAATGACCAATCTATGCTCTATTTTATTACGAAGTTAGATATCTTTAATAAGCTAAAGAAGAGCTTTGCGTTTTCCTTTAATAACAAATACTTGGCGAACGTTTTCTATGGTATTATGCTGGATACTAGAGCTATAGAAGTATCTATAGTAGGAGAACCTTAAGTTTAAGCCCTTTAGCAGCTTAATAGCTCTATTTAGATTAACCAATTAACAGCAGGCCAATATACAATTTGCTTTAGTAAAGGTACTGTAATCTCTCTTAGTATAATTAGGGTCTAAATCCCCTTAGGATATATTACTTTCTATATTATTCCTACGAACACTCCATTTCTATTTTGCATTAAAGATATGGATAAGTTAGGTGTTAGGCTTAACAACCTTAAGAATATACTTATTTAGGGAGACAATCGGGTGCCTGTTATATACAAGTAGGGTCACCCCTAGTTGCTTCTTTATTAACTAGAAAAGAGTATTACTTAGAGCTATTTAACTAAGTCGGAATTACGCCAACTATACTATTATTTTAGCTACCTATCCGTTTATTAATTGCTTAGGGTTCTTTAGCGAGCAGGCTATAAAGTTAAGGTTAAGGCAATTAAGCATCTTATAAAGTACTACTATTACTACTAAATAAACTAGAAGTCCCCTGGCCGATTTAAGTTCACCCTTAAAGATAACTACAACTTTAACTTCTGTATTATTATTAATGTTATGTATCTTAGTGGTAAGCTAGTACTCTAAATTATTAACTTTTTAACCTTTTTCTAAGCCGCACAATTCTTGAAGGATATATTAGCTAGGAATATATAGGATACCCTTTAGTTGTGCTAGATTAATATCTACCTAGGACCCCCTAATTAAATTATTTATAATGTAGGAAAGAACTTCTTATTTATAGAGTTTTAATAATAGATAAAGGCAATAGTAATTAAGGTCAAGGAAGTCCCTATTAAGGCATATAATAGTGTTAGAAAAGTAGAGCGATATTACACACTATTACGCCGTGTATATAAGATTATCTCTTTAGAACTAGAGGATGCTAGTAAAAAACTTACCTTACAAATAGCTATTAAAGCTGTTAATAATTCTGCTGGCCTAAATGGACTTGTACCTATATTACTAGTTTTTAGCGCCTACCCTTAAATAACTAACAATTCTCTACTATCTCCCTCCGTTGTGCAACGAGCTGAGGCTATTTGTAAGGCAATAAAGGAGGTATAATATCTCTACGCTATACGCCAAGTTAATAACGTACTAGGAATAAGAAATGGCCTAAATACCTTAACTATGCTTAATCTGCCACTTTAGTCTAAGGTACGCGTATAGCGTAAAAAGGGAGGATAGTTAGGCCCACATTAACTTATTATAATTAATAGCCAGACTTGCACTATTTAGATGCCTTACGGACCTACTTAATTCCATTTAACTGTTATTAAGCCTTACTACAAAGATAACAGTTCTAAGCCTTTATAGGATGCCCTAGAAGATGCTCTAAAGGAGAACCACAATTAACGTGCTCTAAAAGGCGACTACAATCCTAATACAATATTAGTAGATGCGCCACAACTATGACGTGGTAGAGGTCGCCTAAAGGGATTATAAAATCGCCAACATCTTATTAATTTTAAAGAGCAATTTATTGCCGCTATTAAAAATAGAGTTAAGTTATTAATAGCCTTTATAATAGCTAAGGAGAAGGATGACTTTAAACTTATAAAATAGCTTTAAAAGAAAGGTTGTATTATAACTCTAGGAGCTCCTTTTTAAGCATTTAATAAGTAGGAGATCGAGGGTCTTATTACAAGAGGAGTCTTTAAATTTAAGAAGTATAACCCTACTAAGTTTAATAGAGTTCGCATCTTTAAGTTAAGAATAGTTAACGAAATTAAGGGCAAAGCTACTAACGCCCTATTTAAGAAATTAAGGCTTGTTATTTAAGGCTATAACAATAATAGTAAGGAGGTAATTCTTATGTAGTCTTCTATAATTTAATAAGCTAGTTAGCGAGTTATTATTGCGCTAGCTCCCTCCTTAATAAAAAATAAAATAGTGGTTTATTTATGAGATATTACTTAAGCCTATATCTAATTAGAGACGCACCTTTAGTGCTTAATATTAGTATACCTTCTAGAGCAAATTTGCCACTAGTATCCTAAAGATACAATTATAGTTGTGCTTAAGCCATTATATAGGATCGCAGAGGCAGGAACTTACTAGTGGGCTACCTATAGTAAGTATTATAAAGAGAAGCTTTTAATAACTACTTCTATATTTAATCCCTGCTTCCTTATTATAACTACGGGAACTCTATTTGGAATTATTGGTATGCAAACTAATAATATAATTATCTTAGGAGATGACTAATTCTTAGCTCTTAAAGAAGACAAGCTAGTAAAGGCAAATCTTATAGCAAAGCTAAAGGAAAAGCTTAGTTTAATAATACTATTACTCTTTAATAGATATATCCTCTCCCTAAATAAGGATTCTATTGCTCTGCGCTAGAAGGGTTAAGGTAAGAAGATTAACGTTATTAACACTAATTCTCTAAAGTAAGGATATATAGAGTAACGCGCTTATAGAGCTTATATTACTTTTATCTATTAACCTAAGGCTTTATTTAATCTCTCTATTGCCGCCCAATACTAGAAACTAACTAAGGATAACATTCTTACCCTAAATAAACGCCTTTCCTAGTAAATAAACTATCTTAACTGGGGCCTATACTATATGCCTATTAATCTTCCCACTGCTAAGCTCTTTATATTTATTAATAGATTGTTTATAAATAATAAAGATTTTAGCTCCTAGCTAGGATATAAGATTATTATTACAAACGAGTTTACTAGAGAGAATAACTTTATAATCTATAGTAACTTTATCTATTAGAGCTTAACTAAGAGCAAGCGCGTTACCTAAAGTATTTTAGTGTTAGAGATATATAGAATAGTTAGCGGAGTTAATATAGTAATTACAATTAGAACTACCCTAAAGATAATTATAGATTAACTTAAACTTTCTATTATCCCTATAATTATATGCACTAATTTATACTCCCTTTATAAGTGCTTAGTTAAGCTTGGTACTATAAAGGAGAAGCGCCTTATAATTAATATTATAGCACTTTGTCAATCCTATAAACGGCAAAAACTCTTTAAGATTTAATAGATTAATAGTTAAGATAACCTAGTAGACGTAATAATAAAGGCAAACCTAAATAAGGCTCTAGAAACGTTTGTTAATATAAACACTCTATATATATAAGTTAAAGGTTAAGTTAAAAGGGAGTAGGAGTATAATATTCTATAGACCCTAACTTAAACCAGCTAATTAGGATTTTCTATCCCTAGAATAGAAAATTGCTATTAGCTTACTTACTACTAGCGCCTTAGCAGCCTACTTATCTTTACGTTATCTGCCAACTGCTATATTGTTACATATTGTCGCATATTATTTGGTATTGCTGCATATTGTTTAGTATTATTGTATATTATTTAGTATTGTCGCATATTATTATATATTGTTTAGTATTGCCGTATATTGTTTGGTATTATTATATATTATTTAGTATTGTCGCATATTGTTTAGTATTGTTATATACTATTTAGTATTATCACATCCTGTCTATTTGTCTATATATAGATGGCAACTATAAAAAAAAGAGTTGCTAGTGTCAGAAATAAGGCAAGCTGCTATTACGCTAGGTATATTACTGTTACGTACTAACATGGCCCTAGTGTGGTAAGAAACCTTAAGTTCCTTACCCCTTTCCTTATTCCTATTAATAAGAAAAAGAATAACTATTATACTATCTACAAACCGTAGCTACGTGATATCCCCTTATATAACCAATAAAGAGTGTATTAGGGAAGTCCTATCTAGGTATATTTAGACCTTTATTAGCAATAAATTAGGTACTAGCTAGAATATTAATAAAAGCTAATAGGGTTTATACTACCTAAGACTTAATATATAGAGCTATAGGTGCTTAAGTATCCTATACCTAGAGCTTGTTCTATAATATAGGAAGTAAAATATCTATTATCTATTTTCCTTCTCCTATTTTAAAGCCTTTAGTATAGTCTAGCTATTATAACAGTCTATTAGTAGGGTTATTTTCCCCTAGCTTATATTTAATCTTAAAATTAAATCGCGTAAGCTCCTTCGCCTATCTGGCCTATTAAGGTATAAGCTCCTTTATAGTTATAAAATAGTATAAATTATAATAATATAAAAGTATATAAGTGGTATAGCTCGCGTGCTTAAGGTAGTGTTACCACTATTTAAAGCAGTTAACTACGGCCAGCAGTTCCTTATTATAGGTATAATACCTAACTTTAAGTCCCTAGAATTTTTTGCTATAAAATGCTACCAGTCTTTAGTAGAGCTAAGTAGGGTCTAAATACTTATTAGGTTGCAGTAGGATGCTAATAAGGGCAAAATTTAATATATTAGTAACTATTATTAGTAGCTAATCTAGGTTAAAATGCCGTAATTATAGAGCTTTTATAAACTCTATATATAGTTTCTAAAAGGCTTCCTATACCTTTCCGGGCCATATCTATAGTTTATACTATTTAATTAGTCCCTTCTTAGTATTCTTCCTTTCCACCTTTAAGCTTTTTACTCCTTAGGCTAGGTCTTAGGAAGCTTTAGTAATATAGTTAAATAGGTATCGGGTAACGTCTAAATAGTTATAGATAAAGCGCCTATAGAAATTGGCAAAGCCTAAAAATACTTAAATATCCTAATAGCTCTTTGGCTCTGGCTACTCTTAAATTATCTATACTTGTACTAGGTCTATAAATACACCTATAGGTGTTATAATATAATCTAGAAACTTAACCTGCTTAGTGTTAAAGATATACTTTAACGCCTTAGCGTAGAGGCCCTAATTATCTAAGCGTTCTAGCACTTTGTGGATATATTACTTATACTAATCCCTATCTTTTAAGTAGATTAGAATATTATCTAAATAGATAATATATATACGGTTATCTAGTCCCCTTAAGGCTCTATAAATATATAATTAGAATATTATAGGCGCATTAGCTAGCCTAAAAGGCATTACCAGATACTTAAAGTAGCTATATTAAGTTTTAAAAGCGGTCTTCTACTTATCCCCTTTTTTAATATAGAGCCTATAATAGGCGTCTTATAGATCCAGCTTTGTAAAGATATTTGCCTTAAATAGTCAATCTAGCATTTTACTAACCAGTGGTAGTAGGTAACGGTTCTTAATTATAATCTTATTAAGACCGCAATAGTCTATATATGGCCTTATAGTTCCATCTAATTTTAGAATAAAGAGAATTGGCGCGCCTGCTGGCGACTTACTAGGCTATATTTATCCCTTTTCTAGTAAGCCATTAAGGTACTTCTATAGGATCTTAAGCTCTTTACAAGAGAGGTTATAGATAAAAAGGTTTAGCGGCTGCTTATCTTCTCCTAGATTAATTATATAATCGTATAAAGAGTCTTCCCTTCCGTATTTTGCCCTAGTTATAGCCAAAAGACGTCTATAACTAGGGCTTCTCTTTTTTTGGTTTATTAGTGCGTTTATTACCCTACTTATTTTTTTTAATAAGAATATCCTTTTAGCTTTTTAGAGTGTTCCTATAAGGGTATTAAATAGGTATTAGGTTAACCCCAGAAGTCTTTCCCACTACTTAAGGTTCCCAACTTTAACCATTCTAAAGTTCTCTTTAAGAACGGCTTCTTTAAAGACTGGGTCTACCCTATATTACTACTAAAGTGCCTGCGCTTCTGGCTACCCCCTAGCTTCTTACTAGAAGAGGTCTAGTCCCTTACTATATCCTTAGCGTTTAGAACCGCTTGTTTAAAATCCACATATACGGTAATTTCAGTAACAGAAATGGATTAGAGTAGAGTGGATTAAGGCTTAAATCCACTCTATTTAGTAAATAGCTAATAGAGCTCCAGGAGCTCCAGTACGTAACTATACTATTAATAGTATATATATATAAGTCTTGGTAACCTTTTAGTATTAAAGAATCTTAATGCGAATCTTACTAATTTAACGCCCTTAATCCTCATTATTACCCTTATTGCTATCCTTACTAGCTTCCTCTATCTTACTAGTAATATTATTACCTTTTAGATTAGCTAGTTGCTCTACTAAAGGTCTACCCCTAGCAGCACTTACTTAGCGGTCTGCCTTAGCCTCCGCCTTATTACCTTCCTTATTATAAGTAGCCAGCTTCTTTAAAACCTCTGCGACTGCGGCTTTGTATTTATTAAATAATGCTATCTATATGGTCCTCTCCTTAGCCTCTACTTCCGCTACGTCCCTATTATTAAATGCCCCTTTTAGCGGCAGCCCGTACGAGTAGCAAAGGCTCTTATTTGCTTTAATTATGTCCATCTAAAGCCGTGAGCGGCGGTCCTTAAGTAGTATCTTAGCGCTACTAAACAGCCGTTCGCACTTATCCGATATAGGCAGTATAGCAAGGATATTGTAAGGCTATTGCCTAGGTGTACGGTAGGGAGCAGGTAAGCCGAGCATGAGTTACAAGGAGAGTCGATGGAAGAGGACGATATGGTAAAGAGTAGGTATGGCAATACCTCGTACGGAGAGAGACGAACCGATGAGGAGGGAAGGGCTGCAGGCCCGAGGAGCTTATAAGGGAGGTGCCAAGGGCTAGCCGAAGGCTAGCCTTGGCAGCTCCTGAGAGCCCCCGGGCGTGCACCCAAGTAAGGGGCCAAAAGATCCCTTACATTACCCCCCCCCTTCGTTAGGGCTGGCCCCCAGCCCATATGCCCAAATAAATTAATTTCTATATATAAAAAGGTAAGCAGTGCCGAAGCCTTGCTCGTACAGGGAAATAGGGAGTAGGGAGAAAAACCAGCCAAGCAGTCTTGATAAAAACCTCAACCTATAACCAAAACCCAGTGGGAAAAAAAGTCTATTTTAGGGTAGAAAAAGAGCGTCTGCTAGTGGGGTAAGACTTGATCGCATACGATCAGTCTTGAAAAGACAATCGCCTGCGATTAGGTCTCGGCAGCTCTTTGGCTAATAGCCAGATAGTCTCCACTTAGAGCTAGCTTGATCGCGTAGGATCTTTAAGCCGTAGCTCTTTTTATACGCCTGTGATTAACGTCTTAATTGCCTTCCCCCGGTCGCATAATCAGTTTTTATAAGGAAGTGATGGCTAAATAGCTTATACGCGGGTTTCCTTCCTTCTAAATTACGCTATTATAACGGAGTTGTATTGGCAAGTTTAAGCCGTAGCTTAAGAGATCGCGTAGGATCTTTGAGCCGCCGCCATTCTCTTAGGCGAACTGTTTTGTAGCTCTTGAAGCAACCAAGCAGCCTCGATAAAAACCTTAACCTATGGCCAAAACCCAGTGGGAAAAAAGGCCTATTTAGGAAGGAAAAGAGTGTCCGCTGGTAGGGTAAGATTTGATCGCGTTTTGATCAATCTTGAAGCCGTAGCTTTTTTGATCTAGCCGCAGCTTTAGATCAAAGCCGTAGCTTGATAAGCCGTTGCCACTCTTGGGCGAATCATAGCTTAAGGTAAGCCGTAGCTTACGAGATCACGTAGGATCTCTGAGCCGAAGCTCTTGAGGTAAGCCGCAGCTTACGAGATCACGTAGGATCTCTGAGCCGTAGCTCTAGGGCGAGCCGTAGCTCTAAGAGACGATCGCCTGCGATTAAGTCTCGGCAGCCCTCGGGCTGACAGCCGGAGAGTCTCCGGGTTGGGCTGTAGCCCTTGAGCGATCGCGAACGATCTAAGAGCCGTAGCTCAAGGTTGCACTTAATCTAGAAGTGAGGGTAGTAGCTGTAGCTTTGAAAGCTAGCTGTCAGTTCTTCGTATAGCTATTGAATAGCAATCGGATAGCCTCCAGGGTAGCTGCATCTCGTTGATGGCGTTCAACCTTCCAATCTCTGTTGGTGGAACCTGCTTGCGTCGCAGCGATCCGCGGTTGGCCTAGATTATTGCTAGCTGATCGCGTACGACCCCTCTTGACTCTTGCCAGAAAGCCTTCGGATAGCAATCGAATTACCTTCGGGTCGCCGTCGGGGCAGAGCTGCACCACGGCACTTGATCGTATGCAGGTATACCAATCGCCTTAGGAGATAATCGCGTACGATCTGGATAGCCCCTGACCCTTGGCCAGGTAGCTACCGTCTCCTTTCCTTCTCCTGATCCGTATCTACCACCGTAAGCGGATGCGATCTGCCAGCGTCTGCTGGTGTAGCTGCTCTGCAGCATACGCGATCGTCCTAGGTAAGGTAGAGGACCTGATCCGTATTCCAACACCGTTATGCGGATGCGATCTGCCAGGCGTCTGCTGGTGTACCTGCTCTTGCAGTGTACGCGGTCGTCCTAGGTAAAAATGGAGGATCGTGAAATTGCTCGAGGGCGGAACCCTCGGCTTGCTGCCGGCTACCACCCGCGAGGGTGTAGGATCGGTTCGAATGTAAGGCTATTGCCCAGGTGTACGGTAGGGAGCAGGCAAGTCGAGCATGAATCACAGGAGAGTCGATGGAAGAGGACGATATGGTAATGAGGGTAGGTATGGCAATACCTCGTACGGAGAGAGACGAACCGATGAAGAGCAGGCCCGAGGAGCTTATAAGGAGGTGCCAAGGGCTAGCCGAAGGCTAGCCTTGGCGGCTCCTGAGAGCCCCCGGCCGTACACCCAAGTAAGGGGCCAAAAGATCCCTTACAGATATTAAGGGCGAAGCGGGCGAGAGTAGGCTGGCTTAAATAGCGATCATTCCAGTATTTAATAATGTTAAATTTGTTATGCTTATGCTTAGTAAGCTGTAGAGGATTTGTCTTAACGTGTTCCACCACTTATCTGGCCACCCCAGTTATCTGGCCACCTTACCAGCACCAAGACGTGTCTTCATACCAAAACGATAATGCCATTAATTTAAAACTCTAAATCACCCTAGAAAGAGGGTAGACTACTTACTGGCGTTTAGTGGAATAACTATACAAAGACACATCTTGGTGCTGGTAGGGTGGCTAAATAACTAGGGTAGCCGAATAAGTGGTGGAACACGTTAATATAGTCCTTATAGTAATTAATTGCTAAAGGCGTAAAGGAGTCATCTAATATATAAGCTTTAGCAGAAGTAAATATTTTATATATTTAATCGCGAGCTTATTATGGTATTTGGCTTCTTATTAAAAAAGGGGATAACTTATTAGATACCTACCTACCTTTATATTTATCCTAAAGCTCCTTTACTATATCCACTGCCCTCTAAATCTAATCCTTCTTTACTAGGTAGTCCCCCCACTTATTATTAAACCACTATAGCTTTAAAGTTGGATTAAAAACTATCGCTATATAGTATACGGCCGTCTTATCTGCCTTTAAATAGTACTTCTTGTACTTTGCCTATACAGACTCCATACAGCCAGCTAAATATTTATAGTTTTTTGTATTAGGTAAATAACGCTTTATTTTTATAAGCTTTAGGAACCTCTGCTTAGTATCTTAAAGCTAAAGTAAAAACCAATTTAATATAGTAAAGTGGTCGCTAATATTTATCTAGTTACCTTTTACTATAACAGTAGCCTTATAGAAGGGTTTAAGGTAGCTATAAAGGTAGCCAAGTTCTTACTAGTAACGCTCTCGCAAAATATCGTCCTTAGTAAGAGGCTTTAAGCTAGGTAAGGGCGTATAGGTACAGTAGAACTCCTCTATATATTTATAGCAGTTTAGAAAGTAGCTAATTGCCATAAATAGTGAATTCCATTATGTCGCGTTATTTTAGATAAGCTATTAAATCTATTAGTATTACTTTAGTAGGTATAGAGTATAAGTTAGATTACAACTATAGAAAATAAATTATTATAATTCCACCTCCGCAGCCAATTAGATAGCCTAAATATTTTAACTAAGATGGCGAATATTATATATCTATAGTCTATTAAATCCGGCTAACAAACCCCTTATCTTAAACCTTTTAAAGAAGTTATAGCGCTAGAGGGTTATTGTTAGGTAAAACCTAAGTAGATAGTTATATAGCCGTAAGGGATGGGCGACCCTAGGGCAACCTAGGGGTGACTCGCCTATAAGGTACGTGCGCTGCACATGCCTAGGGAAAACCCTTCCTACCTTATACACAGACTCCTTCTTTTTCCCTTAAGAATTCGTCTATCTATACAATATACCCTATTATTCCATTATTAAGCTCCCTATCTATATCCTTACCTTATATTTAAATCCTTACCAATCCCCTTAGGAGGATAGCTGGTTTAATTTTTCTATAATGCCTCTAAAAAGAAAACCAACGCCTACACCTAATGTTAATATACTAATAATATAACCGCTAAACGCCTTAGGATCTAGTGTAGACAAAACCACTAAAAATATACTAGTAGGATCTAAGCCACCTTCCAAACCTTAAAATAATTAGCTACTTGTAAATACTAAAGACTAATTTAACTTATATACCTGGGCTTAATAGGAGCTTAGTAAGATTACTAGTGTCCCTCTAAATACTACTAATATAAAGGAGCTAAATAAGCTGGCTAAGAAAATAGCTAACTTATAGAGCATTATTGATTTAATAAAGCCCTCCTGTCGCCTCTTTAGTGAAGAGTATAAGTTATATAGTAAACGCATACGCCAAATAAATCTTAATGCCCTGGTTAAGAAGTCACTACCTAATATTAGTAGTATTACTTAACAGCATTTTAACTGCTAGATTGCCGCAGTTAAGAACCAATTTAAGGTTAACGACGCTGACTATAACTATAAGCAATATACGCGCTAGGCTATTAAAGGTCTTATAAAAGGGAAGACAATCACCCAACTAGTTTATTACCGGCTAGGCACTAAAGATAAAGGTCCCTTACTATAGGATAAGTTTAAAACTATAGTCCAAGACCAGATTAGGAACCTTATAGTAAAACGCTTTAATAATGCTACTATATACTATACGGCTATTATAAAGGAGAACTAAAGGTTTAACGTCTTCCTAGCCTATATATATAGCTTAGAGGACCGCTTCTTATATACCCCTTTTATTAACCCTATGTAATAGGTAGACTTTTAGTTTTCTTACCTCCCAGCCTACCTATAGGCAGAGCTCTTCCGCCAAAACTTTATTAAATGGGTAAGAACTATAGAGGACCTCTTTACTAAAATCCGTTGTGTAGAGTAACTGCTTAACACTATAAAGCTTGTGGAAGATTATGTAGCTAGCAGTGGCAAATCCTTATACTTAAAGCGTAGTTATAGCATAGGCTCTACAGAGTTAGATTTAGGGAACAGAACCTAAAAAGGGTAACGCTTTAAGTAAACTCCTAGGGAGACTACTTAAAAGCTAGATGGCTTAAAGGACCCCTTAGACGCTAGTAGTATATATATAAGTTAAAAGAGGCCTATAGGTAACCACTATAAAGAATACTAGAAGTAAGCTAGTAAAGATAAGTTAGGCCAGCTTTTAGAAAACCTAAAGCCCTAGTAGCATATCTCTCTTAACTGTAACTAGGGCCTAATATAGAGGGAAAGAAGAAACATATTATAGTATATATTGTAATAGATACGTCCTAGGGTAAAGTCCGCCTATATTACTTATATAACAATAGGTGCTAAATTAACCTTATTAACTAAGACGTTATCTATAGGTTTAACCTATCTATAAGCTACGCGCTACGTTTATATAAACCTATTATATATTTCTTTAATAGCAACTAGATAACAATCTAGGACGCTTATAATCTAATAGTCACCACTAGTGACTCCTAGGGTACCCCTTACACCATTAGCCCCCAGACCTATTAAGGTGGCTTATTTAATAGTTATGTCACGGGACTCCTCCGTAACACCTTACACACGTCCACCTGTTTCCACCTACGTAGCAAGAAGAGACCGACCACGAGATAGCAATCTAACGGTAATCTACGGCAATCTGACGGCAATCTGCCGCATTCTGCTATATTCTGCCAAGTCCACCAAATCCTGCCAAGTTCTGCTAGGACCGCTACTTGAATCCTATTCTACTCCGTGCACGTGTTGACCAAGCAACCAAACTAGCGATATATACCCTTTCTTCCCGTTTTCTTACCTTCTCTCCTTACGCAACGTCTTGACTTTATTACATAGTTTATATATATAGCTTAATAATATCTACTTCGCTATATATTATCACCACTTGTACTCACTCCGTAACACTATATTGCGTTAAAACCTACACTCCGCCCCGCCCTATTTAAAATGCAGAACGACCTTAAAGCCCCTATAACGGCCGCCGATATTATGTCCGTACTCCGGGAACAATTGGCAGATATACAAAAGTCCTTTATAGACGCCCTCGTACAAAACTAAGCTGCTATAGCTTAATAGCAAGCTGAATAAGAAGCACAGCACTAAAAAACAATTAAGGCCCTTTAAGAAGAAATCCATACCCTTAAGATGTCCATGCTAAGCCCTTAAGACTGGTTGCTATTACTAGAAGCTAATACGCGGAACGCAAGCCCTAAACCAGTAATAGTTATCCCACTAGTAGAACCGACTACTATACTATAACAATCTGAACGATTACTAGAAGCTAATACGCGGAACGCAAGCCCTAAACCAGTAATAGTTATCCCACTAGTAGAACTGACTACTATACTATAACAATCTGAACGATTACTAGACCCTCTGATATTTACTAGTAAATAATAAGAACTCCGATTATTCCTAAGCTGGCTTAAAAATAAGCTAACTAGTAACGCTGACCGCTACCTAACTAAAGCTAACCGACTCTGTTATGCCCTAAGTTGACTAGGAGAAGATGTAGCTAACCTTATTAAACCTCTTTAACCGAACTTAGTATTAAGCCTAATTGTACTTCTTGAAGCCACGTATAGTGACCCAAACCGCCAAGCTACTGCTTAGAGAAAGATAAACTATATAACTTAAGGAATAAAAAGCTTTCTAGTATACTTCTCTAAATTTAACTATTACGTAAAAGAAATAGGCTGGAACAACTCTATACTAATTAACAGCCTTATTAAATCCCTAAGTCCTAAACTGAAAACCTCCCTAATAGGTGTAGACCTACTAGGAGCCCTTAACGCCTGCGCAAACGTTATTAATAAACGGTATAATGATATACTATGTCTGACACCAAAGTCCGCTCCTTAATATAATATAATAACCCCACAAACGTCTACTAAGCTATTATCTCAGCCTAAGCACCCCAACGCCATGGATATTGACACTGGAACCCTAGGATACGCCCCACTAGGGTCCTTTAAATAAGAACGACGCACTAAGCTAGGCCTCTGTTTTAAGTGTGGAAGTAGCTCCTACCTCTTTAACCACTGCTCCGTTCCCCTACCCCAACGTGAATTACGAACGGCCAACACTAGCAGCCGTTTACTGTATCGATCCTCTAGTTACCGTCCCTAATCTCTACCTAGTTCCAGCCCCGCATCCAGTAAGCACCACTTATAAGGACGAAGCTATAACTAATATACTATAAGAACTCCACCCTAATTGCCTCTAAAAGGGAGGTCCTGGAGCTAAGTCGCTCTTTAAAATAGCGCTGCCTCAGGATCTTATTAAATGCTTTAGATATCACGAACTCTGACTCTTAGGATTACAGCATAACTATTAACTATTATCTTTAGCAGAACAATTAATAGGTTAATGCTCGAGTTCTAATTAATATAGGAGCTAGCGGTATAGGATTTATTAACAAGATCTTTATATAAGATAATGGTTTTACTCTAACCCCCCTTAACCGGCATATTAACGTATTTGGATTTAATGGCAAACGCACTGTCTTAGGCCGTATTACCTATGTAGTATTCCTAAGACTCTAATACCTAAACTATGAAGAACTAATTAGGCTTTTTGTTACTACCCTAAGTTACTTAGTGATCCTTAAATAACCCTAGATAAAGCTATATAAGGTAACTATTAATTAGGACAACCTTAAGCTTCTATTTACCGCCTTCTGTTGTAAGCAGAAGTGTTTTATAACCCGCTACTTAGACCCCAAACCGAAATCTGGAAAATCTACTAAGATCCACTAGTTTAAGATTTCCACCGACGTCTACTAAGAACCCGGAAATAATATATAACCATATAAACCGACTCTGACTGCTATACCCCGAACTAAGCAGAAGCTTAAGCTTAATATATAAAAGTACTAGAAGAACTAGTACTTTACTATAAAAAGGATACTTAAAGAACCCGAACCTAAATCTAACACTAACTCTGTACCTAATACTAAACTTGAACCCAAATAAGAAACTATATAAGAAACTAAGGATGATCCGAGTTTGCTTAATACCTTAGATATCTACATAATTGGAGCTACCCCGTTAGCACGACTCACTAAGAAACCTGAATATATAATCTTTACTGTTATAATAGCCGATATTAAAAAGGCCTTAGTACTAAAGAAACACACCAACCCTGCTATAAAAGTACCAGTATGCCACCATAACAACCTGGAAGTATTTTCACGAAAGGAAGCCGATAAACTAGTAGAACACTAACCATACGACCATAAGATCGTACTTGAAGAAGGAAAACAGCCAGGATTTAGACCCTTGTATAGAATGTCCTAAAACGAACTCCAAGTGCTGTAGAAGTACTTAGACGAATACCTAAGTAAAGGATTTATTAGAGCAAGCTCTTCGCCTATAGCTACACCTATAATCTTTGTTAAGAAACCTGGCGGCGGTTTGCACTTCTATGTAGACTACCAAGCTCTTAACGCTATTATTATTAAGAATCGGTACCCGCTCCCATTAATTTAAGAGACACTAAACCAATTAAGTAAGGCTCGCTACTATATAAAACTCAACCTTATCCACGCATTTAACCGCCTCCGTATTATAAAAGGAGATAAATGGCTTACCGCATTCTATACTAGATATGGACTGTTTAAATACTTAGTGACGCCATTTAGCCTCGCAAATGCCCTAAGTTTATTTTAACACTTTATAAATAATACCTTATGATCTTACCTAGACGTTTTCTGTACTATTTATATTAACGACATTTTGGTATATAGTAATAACCTAGCTAAATATAAGAAACACGTTGACCTTATTTTGGAAGCCCTACATAGAGCTAGACTATAATTAGATATAGATAAATGCGAGTTCTATAAAACGGAAGTTCTATACCTTGGACTTATTATCTCTATAGACGGTATATAAATGGACCCAAAGAAGATCAAAGTAATTATAAACTGGCAAGAACCTAAGAACGTTAAGGACGTAAAAGCCTTTATAGGATTTGCTAATTTCTACTAATAGTTTATTAATAACTTCTCCGCCCTGGTTTCACCTTTTGTAGCTCTAATATAAAAGGATAAAGCCTTTATCTTTAATAAGGAATGCAAGAAGGCCTTTACCTATTTAAAAGTTATATTCACTACTATACCTATACTTTAACACTTTAACCTAAACCGAAAGAGTATTATAGAAGCTAATTCATCTAACTATATTACTGGAGGCATTCTGTCTTAGTATAATAAGGAAGGAGTACTATATCCAGTAGCATACTTCTTAAAATGATTAAGTCCAGCTAAATGTAACTATAAGATCTATAATAAGGAATTATTAGCTATTATTAGATGTTTTAAATAATAGCGACCTAAACTGGAAGGCGCTGGATTTCCAATTAAGGTTCTTAGCGACTATAAGAATCTATAGTACTTCACGACTATAAAATAGCTAAGTTATTATTAAGCCTACTGGTTAGAATATCTGTCTTGTTTCCAATTCTTAATTATGTACCGCCTAGGCGTTTAAGGTTAAAAACCTAATGCCCTAACTCGACGTTTACAAGATATAACAGCACAGGAAGAAGCGCGCGCCTACTATAATTAAACGCTGCTTTGCCCTAAATTATTTAATCCCCTAGCTAAAGACCTTACGGTACACATCCTTAAAATAACTAATTAATTAATTAAGCAGATTATAGTTAACGAATACCCAAATAATAAGTTTATCCAAGAGACACTTAAGTTAATTTAAGATAGCGTTAGACGCTCCAAAAAGATCTCTCTAAGTAAATATAAAGCTCGTAGAGAACGCTTGTACTACCAAAACCGCCTAGTTGTACCTAACTATAACAAACTTAAGCTCAAGCTCCTTAAACACGTACATAATCTACCGGTAGCCGGCCACCCAGGCCAAGGAAAAACCCTAGAGCTGCTCTAATAGGAGTACTACTGGCCAAACATGCACGATATAACATAAAGGTACATCTCTAGCTATTACACCTGCCGACGAGCTAAAGCCTTGCATAAGAAGTACAACGGCTTTCTAAAGCCACTGCCTGTTCTGGACCGAAGATGGAAGGATATCTTAATTAACTTTATTGTTAATCTCCCTGTAAGTAAAGGCTGTGCGAATATTATGGTAGTTATAGACCGACTATTTAAAATAAGACACTTAATCGCCTGCCCTAATATATTAATACCTGCCATTGCCCAACTGTTCCTGGATTATGTATGGAAACTCTATAGACTTCCCAAAACAATTGTCTCTAATAGAGGCCGCTAGTTTGTCTTAGCGTTTTGGGAAGAACTAACTACCTAACTCCGTATTAAAGCGCTGTTGTCTACGGCATATTACCTGGAAATAGACGGTTAAACGGAACGTGCAAATGCTATAATGGAATAGTATATTTGGATATACACGTCGTATTTACAGGATAACTGGATAGACTGGCTTACATTTGCCGAGTTTACTGTAAATAACTCCGTTTTAGAAACTATAAAGGTCTTCCTGTTTTTGGCTAATTACGGCCAGTACCCGCAAATGGGTTTTAAACCCTTTAGTAATGTTCCTCACCTAGCTTATTAGGCCTTATAAGTTGCAGAAGCAAACGAATTTATAAAGAAGATAGAAGAACTATAAGAGTTTCTTACTAACAAAATAACATAGGCCCAGTCTGTCTATAAAGCCGCAGCAAATAAGAACCGAACCCTAGCACCGGCTTACTAAATTGGTAACTTTGTTTGGCTAGATATAAGAAATCTAAACACGAAATGACCTACTAAGAAACTTAACTAGAAGAACGCCGGCCCTTATAAGGTTAAAAAAGTTGTCTCTCCTTATGCCTACCGACTGAAGCTCCCTAATACGGTTAAAATCTACCCTATATTCTATATGTTAGTCCTCCGCCCTGCCGCCCCTATATTAGATACCCTACCTGGATAGATCTAAGACCCTCCCCCACTAGTTAAAGTGGATGGTGAGAATGAATACCTCGTTAAAAGAGTTGATAACATTAAGTATAATAAACGGAAACGCAAATATATATATCTTATAAAATGGAGAGGCTTTACTAAGCCCTTATAGGAACCCGTTGACTCTGTAGGACTTACACAAGCCGCAGAAGACTTTTATAAACTCTACCCAGAACTACCTTAGCCCCATCTCGCAGAAGCTCGAGTTTAAAGGGGGGGTACTGTTATAGGACTCCTTTGTAATACCTTACACACATCCACCTATTTCCACCTACGCAGCAAGAAGAGACCGACCACGAGATGGCAATCTAATAGTAATCTACGGCAATCTGACGGCAATCTGCCGCATTCTGCTATATTCTGCCAAGTCCACTAAATCCTGCCAAGTTCTGCTAGGACCGCTACTTGAATCCTATTCTGCTCTGTGTACGTGTTGACCAAGCAACCAAACTAGCGATATATACCCTTTCTTCCCGTTTCCTTACCTTCTCTCCTTACGTAACGTTTTGACTTTATTACACAGTTTATGTATATAGCTTAATAATATCTACTTCGCTATATATTATCACCACTTGTACTCACTCCGTGACAAGTTATAATATAGTTCTTAGATGGGATTAGCTTATAAAAGCAGATCTATTAATTAGCTTTTATTCTAAACAATTTATCTAGGGTACTTTAGACCCTAGACGCCTCTAGATAGTCACCCTTAATGCGCTCCTAGTAGATATTAAGGCTAGTAAAACAATCTATTCACTATAGCCAAAAGACTCCTTCTTTACGCTGATTATAAACATAATAAAGAACCTATTATTACTAGCAGTAAGTACCTATACAGACCTTCCAGATATAGAGATACTGGTTATAAACATAATAGAGGACATGTTATTACTGGTAGCAAGTACCTATAGAGACCCTCTAGTACTAGTATAGATCATCTTAACTTAGGGGGGAGGTAATTAAAACCCTAAAACTATTAAGTATACTACAGCAGAGCTATATACACTCTTAATATAAGTATACCTGCGAAACGCATATCGGCCGCACCCTTCTCTTTACTAGCTCCTAGAAGCACACTACTATATAATAGTTACCTTAACCTCTATAGACCCTAGCCTACTAAATATATATAAAGAGGAGATTAATGTCTTCTCTAATAAGCTAGCAAGTATACTATCTTAGAACTCTAAGTATAACTATATAATCAACTTAGAAGAAGGTAAGACGCCACTATAGATGCCTATCTACAACCTCTTATAAAAAGAGTTGTAGATCTTATGGAAGTACCTAGAGAGTACTCTTAAGAAGGGCTGGATTAGACCTAGTAAGTCGCCTACTAAAGCGCCTATCCTCTTTATACTAAAAGCAGAAGGTATAATATGGCTATATATTAATTATAGACGCCTAAATAAGATTATGATTAAAAACCAGTACCCCCTACCGCTGGTTAGCGAACTCTTTAATAGGCTTAGCTATATAAAGATATTCACAAAGCTGGATCTTTATAATGCGTACTATAGGATTTATATTAAAAAGGGAGACGAATAGAAGACCACATTTAAGACACGCTATAGTCACTTTAAATACCTAGTAATGTCCTTTAGCCTTACCAACGCCCCTATAACTTTCTAGAGCTATATTTAAAAGGCTCTAGGGACCCTAGTAGATACCATCTATATAGTTTACCTAGATAACATTCTTATCTACTTAAATAATAAGGACAAGCACGTTAAGCATATTAAGCAGGTACTACAACAGCTCCGCGCTTAGGGCCTCTATACTAAACTGTTAAAATGCATCTTTTATACTAAGAATATTAAATTCCTGGGCTTTATTATTATACCTAAGGGTATTATAATAGATCCTACCCACATAAAAGCTATTAAGGAATGGCCTAAGCCTAAGTCCTATAGGGACATCTAGGTCTTCCTTAGCTTTGCTAACTTCTATAGGCGATTTATCTAGAACTACTTAGATACGACATACCCCCTATATATATATCTTGCATAGGCATATTGCGACCCAACATTAGATAGGGAGAAGAAGAAGCAGAAGCGTAAAAAAGGGCCTACTAAATAGTATTAACCTTGGTCCTAGCCCAATAATACTTAGTAGGCGTTTTATAAGCTATGCGCTGCGTTTATATAAACTCCTCTACTTTGCCACTTTAACCCTAATCTACCCCTAATAGTAATTACTAACGCTTCTAATTATGCCTATATCAGTATACTTCTGCAGCCTTTAGGTAGGGAGATTAACTCTACTAGCACCTAATTGCTTATTATAGTTAGAAGCTTACTAGCCTAGAAGTGCGGTATAATGCGCATAATAAGGAATTACTTACAATAGTGCAATGCTTTAAGACGTGGCGCTACTACCTTAAGTACACCGCAAATGTAACGCACATACTCTACGATCACAATAATTTTAGGTACTTTATAACTATAAAAAGCTTATCTGCTTACTAGGCCTAGTACGCTAAGGAACTAGCTAAGTTTGATTTTAAGATTAAATATAAGCTAGGTAAAGCAAATCCTACTAACGCACTATCCTAGCGCCTGGATTATGCTAAAGGCTTTAAAGATAGTAGTAAGAGGACAGTCCTTAATACTATACTGCCTATATTGCAGCAAAAGTTGCGGGTTATAGGCCTTATAGGCGGCCCTAGTGCTACTATACTAAACTAGTAAGTAGTATATGTGCAGTATATAAGCAACCCTTATAAATATAGCGCTGGCGGACTAAGGTGTCCTACTATTCTCTCTAAGACCTCCCTAACTAGCCTAATGGTGTTTAACCCTAGGGAAGATCCCTTAGCCTAGGTGAAGGTCCCCTATAATAACCCAGTAAGTTACCTATATATTATATATTACTTTACTAGCACCGACTTTACATAGAGTCTTATGCTATAGCAAGAGGTAGTAGTAGCTGCCTTAGCTAAAACGGCGTTTATAGAACACCCCCCTAAGTTACTAGTTAATTTTATTTATAGAGTATAAAAAAGGGACGCCTTTATACGCTTTATATATAATTAGTTAACTTAGGGATAGGTTCCTGCTAGTAATAAGAACTATACCCTTAATAATTAAGGACTTCTAAGGCAAAACAATAAGGTCTAAGTGCTAAATTGCATACTACTATAATAGGAGATCTTTAAGCGGAATTATAACAATCCTATAGGTGGCTACTATAGATTTAACTGTACCTATAAGGTAATTGTATGGAAGTACGCTTAGAATGGTCTTACTAAAGATCTCTATAAATACCTAGATAACTATAATGCCTACTAATACTATAAATCGCGCTACTATAAACCCTATAGTAAGCTGCAGCCTTTCTAGGTCCCCACCCAAGCCTAGCAATATTATTTACTTAACTTTATTACGGATCTCCCTAAGTCTAAAACTCCTAATAGTATAGAGTGCAACTCCGTCCTTGTCCTTATAGACCATTTTATAAAGCTAGTGCGCTACTATTTAGTGCGTAAAATAATTAATGCTATATAACTCACAGAACTCTTATTTAGAGTCTTTATATAAATAGGGCCCCTAGATAATATTATCTCTAATAGGGGTAGTGTATTTATAAGTAAGTACTAAAGTACTATATACTACCATCTCCGCGTTTAGTGTAAGCTTAGTACTACATTCTACCTATAGACAAATAGTTAGATAGAACGCTAAAATTAGGAGCTTAAGGTATACCTGTATATATTTACAAACTAAGAATAGTCTAATTAGGCCTCCCTACTTAATAAGGCAGCCTTTACCTATAACTCTAAGGTCTATACTATAACAAAGTATTCCCCTATTAAGCTCGCCTATGGCCAGCTGCTAAACGTCCTAGATAGAGTCTTAGACGGTATTTAAGACGCCTAGCAAGGTAGGGAGGGGTCTAAGTTAACAAATGTTGAACTTGCAAAGACGTATCTATAATGCCTACGTCTTATATATAAGGTAGCGGCGGCGTTAATAATACACGCCTAACAGCTTTAGGTAAAATACTACAATTGTTACCATCTGGTTAAGTATTTCACTATTAGTAAATAAGTCCTGCTCTCTTTTAAGAATATCTATATAAAACGTCCCTATAAAAAGCTTAACAGTAAGTTTATAGGACCGTTTTAGATTCTAAAGTATATAGGGCAGTAAGTATATAAGCTAGAGCTTCTACCTGCTATAGCACAGCTCCACCTAGTCTTTTATATCTCCCTACTAGAGCTTTATAGGTCACACCTTAGGTTTTAACCCCTAGCAGTAAAAGAGCTTAAGGAAGGCAGCTAGGAAGTAGAAGCAATTATTGCCCACTAGGATTATACTAGACAACTATAGTACCTTATTAAATGGCTAGGATGGCCAAATAAGTATAATAAATAGAAATACGAGATAAAACCTAAAAATTGTTAACAACTACTAGATAAGTACTGTAAGCGGAATACCCTAGCCTTATAGCCAAAGCGCAGGCGAAAAGCAAGCGCTGCTATTAAAATATAACCTGCATAAAAGTAGAGCAGAGGACGTCTTAAGGGATTAAAGAATAAGCAACGCTTATAATAAGAACTGCGGCATATATATGGGGTAAAGCGCGATTTATCAATATCCTATATAAGCCACACTCTAACGCAACCTGGCTATGCTAGCGACTTATAGGCAAAGCTATAGCGTACGCCGATAAAGCTTAATTTAGAAAGCACCCTTCCTAGACCTAGTCCATTACTCTATACTAGCTTAGCAGATTGTTACATTAGAGAATAGGTCTACTTAACTAGGGTTTAAGACCTACTAGTAACTCACTGGTAGCAACCTATATTAACAACTTATATACTATTCCACGTATATACTATATAGATAACGCATAAGGCTAAAGCATAGGTTAGTGGCGGATTTAATAGGCATATAGCCTTACTGTTTATAAATCTGGCCGTATATAAGTAACCTATAACCTACTCACAAAGTATATATGGCACTACGCCGGTATAGCGCAAGGCTAAAGTAGGGTTAGCGGCGGATTTAACAGGTATATAGCCTTACTGTCTATAAATCTGGCGATATATAAATAACCTGTAATCTACCTGTAAGGTACTAGTGACCTACCTATATAAGGAAGCTTTTAGAATATTTCTAATAGTCTACTAAATTTAGGCGACGGCGTTAAGCTCTACTAGCTTTAAGTGTTAAATAGACTAATTAGGATTTTCTATACCGGACATGGAAAATTACTATTAGCTTAGTTAAATGAGGGGGAGTTTTAGTAAGGCAAATCTAACTAATTAGACAACTTTAACCGCTGGTTAAAGTTCCTTAACATCTTTGTGCCGCGTATATGTACTACCTATCTCTCTATACACAAAATCAAGACGCTTTTTTTTCTTTAAATTTTTTTCTTATCAAGGTTTTTTATGGGGTTTTATTAAGGCTTAAGCATATAAAGGATTGGGGACAATCCTTTTAAAGGGGGGAGCATTATTAGGTGAAACCTAAGTAGATAGTTATATAGCTGTAAGGGACGGGCGACCTTGGGGCGACCTAGGGGTGACTTGCCCGTAAGGTATGTGCGCTATATATGCCTAGGGAAAACCCTTCCTACCTCGCACATAGACTCCTCCTTTTTCCCTTAAGGATTTGTCTGTCTATATAATATACCCTATTATTCCATTATTAAGCTCCCTATCTATATCCTTACCTTATAGTTATATAAATATACTAAATAAGGTTGTAAAGTAAACTAACCGCCACCTGCTTGCGCCAGAGCTTTTTAATCTTTCTTATATTACCCTTCTAGTAGACAGTATTAAGCTCCTTATAGACCTTTTTAGCGTTCTTCCCTATAATAAAGGATTAAGTATAGAGGTTAGTAATATAGCTAAAATAATATAGCTAACGGGCCTTCTATTACTTTGCTAATATATTTTTATAAGGGGTTTAAAAAACAAGGTTAATATACTTATTATTTATACTACTGTTATCCGCTATAAAATATCTAATATTACTCTAGATACTGTACTCCCTAAATAGGATAATTAGGGCCACTGCTATATTCTTATTATTATATTCACTAAAAACCTTATAAAGCCCTAAAATAACCTACTATTTTTTACCCTACTTGCTAATAAAGTGGCCTAAAACACTAAGGACTGTATAGAAGTTTAGTAACGTCTATAAGTTAAAGGATATTAATATCGTGCTATAAGCCTAGGCGAGCTCCAACTTTAAGGCCTTTCTATAAGCATTATATACTTTAATTACCCACTTTCTAATTATATAAGCTGCCCGCGGTAAGAGCTAATTAAGCCCTAAATATAGGAAGCATAATAGCTAACGGAAGTAAGCGTTTTTTAATTAGAAGAAGGCGATATAGTAATAGATAATTTAGCGTATAAGCAATGCCTTAAAGCTAGTAAATATTTTTATCCTATTAAGAGAGGCCTATTTAGGATACTCCTTAATTATTAGCTGTCCCAAATTTAATGGCTTTAGTAGAAAAAGCTCGCCTATTATTTTATCTATATAGTAATCCTTAGCAAGGTGTTCTAGGGCAGTTAATCTTCTAGATAAAATAACTATAAGCTCTTACTAACGCTTCTACCTCTTATATAGGTAGCAGTAGTAGTACTGCTTAGATTAATTACCACCCTTTTCTGTAATATCCTCGCCCTATTTCTATATTGGCAATATACGCTACTTTATATGCAGTACTGGCTTTATTAAAGTGTAAGGGATCTTTTGGCGGCTGCCAAGGCTAGCCTTCGGCTAGCCCTTGGCACCTCCTTATAAGCTCCCTTGGGCTTACAGCCCTTCCCTCCTCATCGGTTCGTCTCCATACGAGGTATTGCCATACCTACTCTTTACCATATTGTCCTCTTCCATCGACTCTCCTTGTGACTCATGCTCGGCTTGCCTGCTCCCTACCGTACACCTAGGCAATAGCCTTACATAAAGCTCTATACTAAATATACACCTTACTATTTAGCCGGAACTCCTCTATATCCTTTATAGTGTTAACGGCGTTTAAATTAATTGACTTTAGGGTAAGGATAATATTGTTAGAGGCAGAAGATACGCGTAAATAGAAAAGGTACTACTATACCTAGAGCATAGCAAACAACACTAAGGAAGAGGTAGTAATAGTAAGGTAAGTAGTAAGGATAAGCCTTAAGGGGGCGCCAATATAGGCAAGCAGCGGTAAGGGCTAGATAATAGATATAAGTTAAATATTAGGCGGTTAAGACTATAATTTTTAGACGCCCTGCTATAAGGAACACCACTAATTAGCTATTTACTATACACTAACTACTAGACGCTTAATCCTCCTCCTAAAGAGGTATAAGCTATAGAGCTCTAGGAGCTCTACCGGCTTTAATCTACTCCACTCCACTAATTAAATTAATTAATCTAAATCTAGTAAAAGGGACGCTCTATCTAGAGCTCCAAATAGCCTCTAATCTAGTTTTATTACTAAATACGATAATGCACAGTAGGGCTCCTATACGCTTTATTTTATTATAAATTACTAGCTTAATTTTAGCCTAGATAAATCTAATCTTCTTCTTTTTGTCACGCGGTGGGTTAATTAAGACTTTAGTACTGTAATATAACGAGCGTAAGCCTATATAATTAGATTGTCTATAGACTTGGATATCAAGATAAAGAGTAGAAGAAGGTCGTAGAAAGGACACGTCTATATATATATATAGCCTAGACGTAAGTAAACCCCCCTAACTAGGCCCTATCTAGGTTACATACATTAGTGCCATAATATAAATCCCCCCCCTTTAAAAAGCTTGCCTTTAAGCTTTGTCCTTAGGTGCTTGTCTTCCCCTTATATAGTTATTGTATAGCTGTAGGCAGAGCAGTAAGAGTTAGTTAGAATGCTACAGGCGGAAGCAGTAAGGGTTAGTAGTAGTGGTGCTGCGGGTAGAGCAGCAATTATTAAATCAAATTAGCTGTAAGCAAGAGCAGCAGATATCTATTTAGGTAACAGTATAGTATAAGCGGCGGTAACAATAGCGGTTAAGTACGGAGCTTGTCTATTGGTTGTCTAGTAGATTATAGGCGTAACGGCGCGATTAATAGTTAAACTATAGGCGTAGCAGTATAGTTGTTGTTGTAGCAGTACGGTGCAAGCAAAAATTAGTGATAGTAGGTATATTGGCACTATTATATGGTCAAATAATTGTATGCTTATTAGCACAATTAGTTATTAGGTTATAGTCCTAGTAATTTTATTCCTTAAAGCTTATACAACTTAGTATTAGTTAGGGTCATTTATCGCAGCTAGTATATAGTACTAGTCTTAGTATTAACTAATTTCGTTCCTCGAAGCATATATAGCGAGTGTATATCTCCTACCCTCTTTATTATAGGAGTTAGGCTCTCCTAACCTAAGATTATAACAGCCTGTATATAACTAAGGGATCTTAATATAATATTACGCGACGGGCTAATTAAGACTCTAGCACTGTAATACAATAAGCACAAACCTATATAATTAGATTATCTATGGACTTGGATATTAAGATAAGGAGTAGAAAAAGGTCGTAGAAAGGACACGTCTATATATATAGCCTAGATGTAAGCGAACCCCCCTAACTAGGCCCTATCTAGGTTACGAATATTAGTGCTATAACACTTTTTATAGACGCTACCGTTCTTATTTTTAAAGGGCTCTAGATTTATTTATTAAGTATAAGTTTCCACAAAGTTTATAAACTAGCGGAAATTTTAATGATTTAGCTATATACCATTCCAGAATTATTCTATGTTATTATATTATATAATATGCGGATCTTAGGTCTAATCCTTTAGGAAGGTCTATAGCTGTGGCCATATAGTAATTTGCTCTTTATTAAGTTAATTAAGCGTAATCTAGTTTAGCAATCGGTCTTTAATCTTGCTAATAATCCACCATATACGTTCTTTAGTATTATCTTATATTATTAGCATCTTAAAGAAGTTGTCTACTTTATAAACCTAATTATCCAAATATTAGGCTCTAGGTCTATAGCGGAGTTCTAAACTGCCAAAGGCCTTAGCTAATTAGTTTATATCCTTTTTTCGTTTATTATATAGATGCCTCTCTAAGTCTTCTATACCTTTTAAGGTAGGTATTAAGTAGCCCCTAAAAAGCCCTTAGCCTTAGCTAGGTTATAAAAAAACTTATCTGGCCTAAATTAAACCCTACTAAATCTAAATTTGCCCTTAGAGGGTTCTAATATATTTATTAGTGACTTCCTTTTATATAGCTTTTAAAAGCCTTATAATAGCTTCCTAATATCCGTCTTAAAGGATATTAGCATAGGTCTCTTAACTTTCTAAACTTAGGCCTAGGGAAGCTCCGGCTATAGAAGTAGTATTAGCACTAGTAGCTAATATAGATTTCCCAATAAGCCTTAGGTCTTAAGTTAGTATTTAGGTTAAATTACCTAAAGGGGTAGGCCCGCTTAGCTTATAAGCAGTCTATATACTACTACTATACTAATTATAGGCTAGTAGTCTTCTGAGACGGTTCTGGTTAGGTCCCTAGCTAAACGTATTAGTATTTTTTTTAGCATTTCTAGCTTAGGGGAAGATCTTAGGGTCGCCTTTAGCGCTTAGTCTTTTAATTAGCCTAGGTAGGTCTAGAGGGGTTCTGGTTACTTTCTAGTAGTATTATATCCATTATAGAGGGTATCTATATTTTTCTTAGCGGTAACTATAGGTATATAAAAGTCTTTAAGCTCCTAGTATATTTAGGTATTAGGGCTTATTTAGCCATCTTGCCTAAAGGTTTATATTATTGCAATCTCTCTCTATTAAAGGGAGCTTTTTACTTTACTATAACGGCTTTCTATAAGGTATCCATAGAGTTTCTATTTAGGTTATTATAAAGTTTTTTAAGGGAGAAATAGTAGATGTAAATAAAAAAAAATATAAATAAACAATCTAGTTCTTAAGCTAGCTGCCCTTCTAAATAGAGTAAGAAGGATTTAAATATAAGGGGACTTTGTAGGTAGGGGGCTATAAGGCACAATTATAAAATAGGATAGATTAGTAAGAGAGATAAATCTTTAAGAAGGTAAGGCCTCTAGGATTGTAAAGACTATATACTACAGGTATATGCCTCTAGTATATAACTGGCAACTATCTAAGGGGCGTCCGGAGGTTGTCCTAAGGGCAACTTAAGGTATCTATAATAATATCCCTTACATATAATATCATCACGTATATTTAAAGCTCTAACGCCCACTATAACTACTTTATCGCTATTACCCTATAAGCAGTCCCTATGGATAATAAGATGTATTAGAACTTGTATTATAAGATAATACTAGTAGCTCTAGAATTAAGGGCGGCAATTAGTAAATATTAGGAAGAGTATATTAATAAGTTTAATAAGGAAGACATTTTTAACGCTACCAACTAGAAGGCTTTAGAAAGTATTAGAGACTTTTTATAACCCTTTAAGCGCGTTATAAAAGAGATGGAAGGTAGTTATATAATGCTTAATAAGGTCTTATATACAATAGATTTTATAGTAAAACATTTTAAGACGTCTTTTAAAAAGTACGCCACAGATCTAAAGCTCTGCGACTATATACGTACTAGTTAGTACGCCTTTAATAAATACTACTTTAAGACGGACGAAGTTACCACCTACAGCGCAGCTCTACTACTAGCACCTTACCGGCGGAAAAACTATATTACTTGTAATTAGAAGGCCTCCTAGAGGAAGCTAGTAATTAATACAGCTTAAAAGCTCTAGGTAATTTAATATAAGGATATATATAAGGGTGAGGTAGCTATATAGAAAGCTTCTAAACACGTTTAAGAACCTAACGCGTACGATATTTGGAATAAAAAACAATCAGTCCTTAACGATAAATTTAATCACTTTATTTACGCCTCCCCTACAAGCCTTCCTCTAGGCATAACTACTCTTAATTAGTGGCTTACTCTAAGCAATCGCGCTAGCTACCTATGCCTCTACCGTATAGCAATTAATATTTTCTCTATACCCCCTATGTCGGCTAAACTAGAATGTATTTTCTTAGGACCTTGGTGGACGATATCCTGGCAACAAATAAGGCTTAAACTAGGGAATATTGAGAAAACGGAGTGCTTAAAGTTATGGATAAGAATAGGGCTTGTAGCAGTATGGAGAAAGGAGCTTATATTAGGTATAAATATTGTGGCTAAGAATTAGGGAGGGGTGCAGGAAGGCGTCGGCAACGGCAACGGCGACGGCGACGGCGACGGCAATGATTAATTGTAACACTATGCCAAGACTGGCGATAGAGCTTACCTAAGCTATATTTATTAACGTATTTAACCACTCCTCCGCGAATACCAGTCTTCCGCGCACCCTACCAAAATCGCGACATGTCTATGCCTTAACACAATAATGGCATCAACGCAGCGCTTTCAATCACCTTAAAAAGAGGGAAGACTACTTCTTTCTATATTAATATATTAATAAAACAAAATTTTAAGTGTTTATAAGGCTGCAAAATTATACAATATTCTTAAATCTACCCTCTGAGACCGTTTTAAAGAAGCGACACCTTAAAGCGCGTTTAATTTATAAAAACGAAAGCTACAGCCATCTGAAGAGTAGTGTCACGGGACTGCCCGTTACATGCACTACGCGGTGCGCGTAGCTGGCGTCATGGGATTCCTTCTTTGTTTATTTGTTTCCTTCCTTATTTGATATCGCTCAGCAGCTAGTTTGTCCGCCCCGATTGCCCCTATATAGATTCGCCCGCAGCTGCATTCTTGTTGAGCTCTCCAGCAATCCTCTTGAGTCTCCACGACAGCCGTACGTAGCTATCAATTCCACGAATCTGATGCTTGTTCATCTAGTGTTCGCATGTGATACTTCGTCATCGTGACAAGTAGTTGCTTGTTTAGTGGATTCTAGAGCTTAACTAACGCGGATTTCCCCCCCAGATTATTAACGTTTGATAAATGGTAGATATATTACTTACTACGCGTGGCTAGAACCCTCCCCTATAGCTACTTAGTAGGAACTAGGCATAACGCTTTATAGACACCCAGCCAAAGCTATAGATAAAGTGGAATTAAAAGTTCTACTTATAGCGCGCGAAATGCGAGAATCCAGACACAATTAGCGCGTGGTTTAAGCGCGTTAATAAGACGCGTTAGATATATAGTATATTTAATAAAGATACCTACAACTTTAATAAGACTGAATTTATAATGTGTATAGCTATAATGTTAAAAGTAGTTATAAGCTCTAAGATAGTGGGTTAAGCAATCTTAATATAGCCAGGTAATTGCAAATAGGTAATAGTAATTAAGGGAATTAACGTTACTAACTAGGTAATTCCGCCCTTTATTATCCTGGTAGGAAAGGTCTACTAATTAAACTGGTATTAAGCTTTACTAGATAACTAGGTAATTGCTATTAGTAACAATAGCTAGATAATAGATAAGCTAGGATATAAATGGATTAAGCACTTTAATGCGTATATAGAATCTTAGATAAAAGGAGCCTACCATCTACTTATTCTTAATGGCTATAGCAGCCACGCGACGCCTAAATTTAACTAGTACTGTATAGAATATAAGATTATTACGTTCTGTATGCCTATGTATATATTATATCTTCTCTAGCCGCGTAACGTAAGCTGTCATTCCCCTCTAAAGCGTGTATATAGTAGAGAGGTTTAAGAGCTCGCCTGTTAAGGAATCTACTATATTAATAAAAAAGACTTTCTAGCGATATATATAAAGGTATAGCTATCTATCTTTTTAGATTAGAATATTAAGAGTAGATTCCTTGCTATAGGGCTTATGCCGTTTAATCCTTAGCGCGTTTTATCGTTGCTTATTGTAACGGGACTAGCCCAGTTACAGTAGGAATGTCTTAGTGAAACACTCGACAGATAAATTCCGACGCTTTGACCAAATTCTGCTGAATTCTGCCAGCTTAATCGACTTCTGCCAAGTTCTGCTTGATTAATCGAATTCCACTAAAGTCCGTTGAAAACCGCGTGTGTATATGCGCATGCATTAATCACCAAGACCTCTGACTATTTAATTATATAATTCTCTTATTATTCCTTTCTCTTCTTTACGCAACGTCTTGTTCTCTATAAGAGCTATATACCCTTAGATTTAGATAGAATTTATATTATTCCTTTAAATCTTCCCTAAAGCCTCTTTATACCCTTATATTATATTACATTAAAAATAACTACTATTAAAATGGTAAACAATCTTAAATCCCACGCGTTAACTATAAGCATTATAACCCTAGTTAGGGAACAGTTAACTGCAATGCAAGAAGCCTTTACGGATACTTTAGCTTAGTAGTGGGCTGCACTGGAAGCCTAGTATTAGCGATTAATAGAAGCACTCCGTAAAGAACTCCGTAATGTTAAACCACTTATATTAGAGACCCTAATACCGCCTATAAATAAAATTAAAATAACTGTATCCGAGCCTAACCCCTTAAACGCGAACCTTAAACCTGTAATAGTGACTTAACCTATATCTATAATAAATTTAATACCTATTATAAAATCCAAAAAGCTCCCTAATTCTTTAATGTTTAATAAAAATTAAAATAACCTACGTCCCTTTGTAACCAAGCTCCGTCTTAAACTTTTAATAAACTATAACTAATACCCTACTAAAGCTAGCAAGGTTAGCTATAGAATGTCTTATTTAAGTAAAGATGCTGTATAAACTATAGATCTATTCTTCTATAATGGCACCTTTATTAATTTTAAAATCTTTATTTCTCTGCTAGAATAAATGTATAATAACGCTAGCCGTAAATACACAGCTGTTACTAAACTTAAAAACCTATAATAATAGAACTGAAACTTCACTAGCTTCTTCTTAGAATTTTTAGGCCTTGTTAGCGAACTAGATTGGAATAAAGCCGCTAGAGTTGCTGCTCTTTGACGAGCTATTTTGGACGAGATTAGAGCCTAGTTAGTAGGTAGAGAACTGCCGAAAAACCTATCCGAATTTGCTATAATGTGTTAATGAATTAATAAGGACCTTTAATATAATAAGTAGACTTATTCTCTAAAGCTAATCACACCTTGCGTTTAAAACTCCATAAACCTGGTATATGCTTTAAAACGCGATCCTTCTCCAAGACCTAAAAGCCCTATATATGACCCTATGGACCTTAATGCCACCCGATCTTATATACCCTTAGGAACCAATAAATAAATAACTTAAGCTATAAATAGAGAATGCTTCGGATGCGGTAAAAAAGGACATATTTAAAGGAATTGCCGAACTTACCCCTTTAAAAAGGTCCGCCGTAGTTCCTCCTGATTCTTAAATTGTACTTATTCCACGAATTATACTTAGTTGCCATAAAGTACCTTACCCTTGGTTAACTTGGAAAATAAATCATCCTAGGGCCAAGTTGCGCCTTAGGATAAGAAATGGAAGAGTATAAGTGTCTAGGCTCTTCTAGCGCTGATACACAATACAACTCCCTTAATGTACTTAGCGAAATTTAAATACTTAGAAAATAGAAGGAAGTACAAATCCTTATAGATAGCGGAGCTATTAGTATAGGCTTTATTAATATAAACTACGCGAAAACTTAACGCCTAAATTTAAAGAAACTTGATAAGCCCTAAGGCCTATAAGGCTTTAATAGCAAACCCTTAATATATAGCGAACTGATGCACTACGCTCTTGTGAAATTACGGATGGGTAAATACCTTAAATATATTTCCTTATTTATAATACCCTTAAAGTATTATAAGATAATACTTAGATATAGATAGCTAAAACAACATAACCCTTTAATTAGCTGGGTTAAAGAAACACTAAAGTTCTGTATAACTTACTGCCGAAGTTATTACTTAAAAAACTATATACCTTACGAATATGCATATAACTATTTAAATTTAACATAATATAAATTACCCTTGCCATAAACCTTAAACTAAGATAATAAAGCTATAACTGCTAATTATGGCAAAGAATGCGAAGATGATTCGTTAAAACCTTTTAAAATTTGTATAATACAGGCCGCGCCCTTTATCTTATTAGTAAAAAGATAAGATTATAAAATCTTTACTGTGACTATAGAAGATATTAAGAAAGCACTAGAACTAAAATAGTATATTAATCCTCAACCTCTTATACCTAAAGAGTACTATAATTTAATTAATAAGTTTAAAAAATAATTTATAGACTAACTAGCCCTGTATTAAGATAAGCATAATTTTAAAATAGAATTTAAGCCTGGTATAATACTAAAGTTTAGTTTGCTATATGGTATATTATGAGAAGAACTACTTATAATGCGATAATACCTCAACGAGTATTTAGAAAAAGGATTTATTCGCCCTAGTTAATCTCTATTTGCCTTACCCGTACTATTTATTAAAAAGCTAGGAGGAGGCTTAAGATTCTATATTAATTACTAAGCTCTAAACGTAATTACAATTTAAAACCGATATTTAATTCCCCTGATTTAAGAGACGCTTAACTATTTAGTAAAGGCACGGTACTTTACGAAGCTTGATATAGTTGTCGCCCTTAATAAAATCTGTATATATAAAGGAGATAAGAAGTATATAGCTTTTTATATACAATGGAGACTCTTTAAATACCTAGTAATGCTATTTAGTGTAAAGAACGGTCCTGGTATGTTTTAGCAATATATTAATAATACGCTTTATAAATTCCTTAATGTATTTATTACTGTTAGTAACCTATTAGGGGTAGGGGTAGTACGTGCGCACGCATTCCTTACGTGCGCATTCCTCGCGTGTTATAAGTACGCAAGGCCTCGTATATAGAATAGGAACAGACATCTATAAACCTAAGAGCATACCTATAACAAAGTGATTACAGGTCTGCAATAGGTTAAAGCATACTGACAATTACTGTGTATATTAATAATATCTTAATCTACTAGTCCTTGCTTTCTAAACATTGGAAACATATTAAAATAGTCCTTAAACGCCTATAAGATGTGGGCCTATAATGCAATATTAAAAAATGCAAGTTCCACGCGTTAGAGGTTACGTACTTAGGCTTAATAATATCCTATAATAGAATTAAAATGGACCCTAAGAAAGTTACTGTAATTGTAAACTAGGAAAGCCCTAGCAATATATAAGATATTTAAGGATTTTTAGGATTTGCAAACTTCTACTATTAATTTATTAACCACTTCTTGGAAATTGCCTAGCCGTTAGTAAACCTAATAAGGAAGAATATAAAATTTAAATGGACCGCTAAATGCGAATAAGCTTTTAATGACTTAAAACGTCGCTTTATAACCGCTTTAATTCTTGCTTACTTTAACCCTAACCTTAAATATATTGTTGAAACAGACTCGTCTGATTATGCGCTAGGGGGAGTATTGTTGCAATATAATAAGAATGGCAAGCTATGTCTAGTAGCCTTTCTTTCCTAGAAACTAGCCTCTACTAAATTAAACTACGAGATATATAATAAGGAACTGCTTGCGATTATTAGATGCTTTAAATAATGGCGTCCTAAGCTTAAAGGATTGTTGTTTTTAATACGCGTATTAACGGACTATAAGAACCTGTAGTACTTTATAACTATAAAGCAATTAATATAGCGCTAAATTTGTTGGGCCGAATACCTCTTATAATTTGACTTTAAGATTATATACTAACCGGGCAAACTTAATTAGAAGCCTAATATATTAATATAATAATTATAGGACCTACCTGTAAACGCTGCGGACAAATAGATTATAAATTAATTATGGATTTTATTGCCTCCTACATGTTTTAAAAAACTATATCCTATATTTTTAGATATAGAACTTAATAGAAATGAATTAGAAGTTAATAAATGGGAAATAGAAATTAATAAGCTAATAGAATACGAATATAAGAACAATATATGGATAATAGATATAATAAAAGCAATTTAAATAGGAAAATGATAGTATAAGGATATTATACTTGCTAAATGTAAGATTTGAAATAACCGATTATACTATTAATAGAAAATAGTAGTTTCGAATTCCGAACCTTTACAATTTAAAATACTCGAATTTATATATAACTTCCCTATAGTAGGGCATCCTGGCCGTGTAAAGACTTATAAAATTGTTTAATAAGCATACTACTAGCCCATGATGTATAACTATGTATAAAAATACGTTTAAGTATATAGGATATGCGTGCATGGAAAGACCTCTTATATAAAGAAGTAAGGAGTACTTTAACCGCTACCAATTCCAATATAAAGATGGCGTAATATCTTAATTGACTTTATAGTCGACTTGCCTAATAGTAATAGGTTTATAAATATTATGGTAGTTGTTAACTACCTTATAAAAATGTAATATATAATTCCTATTATTAGGAATAAGGCAAGCTGCCATTACGCTAGGCATGTTGCCGTCACGTACTGATGTGGCCCTAGCGTGGTGAGGAACCTTAAGTTCCTTACCCCTTTTCTTATTCCTGTTAATAAGAAGAAGAACAACTATTATACTATCTACAAACCGTAGCTACGTGATATCCCCTTATGTAACCAACACTGATTAGTGGTTAACTTCACTATTATACTATAGAACAGCTAGGTATTACTAAGAAGAGACGAGCCACTATACTAGTGCTACTTATGCTAGAGGAAGCTATCTTTTAAGGTTAAAACTGGTCCTAAACCTTAAATAGAACTCTTCCACGAATTTAAGGATCTAAAAGGCTAGAACTGGTCCTAAGCCTTTCTAAGATTACGGATTCTTACGTCCATTACGCAGAATAATACGCTTTATAAGTCTTTGCGATTTAAGGCTAGAACTAGTTCTAAGCCCTATAATTGTAAATTCTTATCATAAACGCGTACCAAATAATAAATATATATTACAAATGCGTACCAAATGATAATCCCTATACTAATAATACTTCCCTCCCTCCAAAAATATGGCTACGCCTACTTTAAATAACTGGAAAGACTCCTTACTACTAGGGGTAGCTAAGCACGCGAAACTTATTAATAAAGATTAGGACGAATTCGCCTTTAATATAATAACTTATACTATAAAACAAGTTAACAGCTTTCTCCTACACTATATTATATTCTACTAAAATAGATGCTACGCCGATTTATAACTATGGGAGTATTTTAGGGAGGATTTTATAGGATAGACTGCTGATACCTAGGCACTTAGCAATGTTAATATTATTTAGGATTTTTAAGACTTCCTTTATAGGAATGGGGTATATATTGCTGAGAACAGTAACCTAATTACTAGTAATATTTAGGCCGTTATTACTAGTATAGAAGAACCAATATGGACGGAAGCTGAGATTATATATTAACTATAAAAACCTAAAAACAACCCATATTCTTTAGAAGGCAACTTTAATTTATATTAAAACCCCTAGAACGCTAACCCCCTACCTAAAGCTACTCTCCCACCTAGAGGTGCCCTCCCACTTAGAGTTGCTCCGCCTCCACCTTCTCTACTCCAGCCAACCGGTAAGCCTTTACTATGAGAAGTCACGAATCTAATAAAGGTATATTCGGACAAAGAGAAGAAGTTTAGAGGAGAACTATACGATATACTTAGAGCAAAACTATAGGTCTTTTATAACTGTTGCAATAAGGTCAGAATTTAATGCTACTAGTACTATTACGCTTTCTCTATTATATTAAAGGGACGGGTAGTAACATTCTATTATAACTATATTATAGGTAAAAACTATAGCTTTAATATAATGCTTTAGCTTATTAGAGCCTACTTTGAGACTAATAAAAATTGCCAACTTTATATGTCTAAATGGCGAGAGACTATATTTTAAAGAGTTATTGCTTCTAACCCAATAAAGACTTATTTAGAGTGCCTTTAACTATTCTTTAATAAACTCTAGAAAATCTAATATAGCTTTATCAAAACCTACTAAAATAAGAACAGCCTAAGGGACTAGGTTATTTTAGCATGCCATAGCGTTCCTAAGTATAACTTAGCGCTATACAAACCTGTGGATACGTTTAAAGGAGTATATACTGAGCTACGCTCCGCTATAAGTACTATAATGTGAACATAAGAATCTTAACAGCTCTATACTAAAAACCCTACCTAAATAAGTATTCCTAACTAATATGATTATAACTGGACTGATCGAATATATGGTAGCCATAGTAGGGAATACGGAAGAGGGTATAATTAACGTCGACTATAAGGCAACTATGGAGGTCCTTATAGAGGTTTATTTTAAAGTAATCACTAAAAGAAGTGCTATGTTTATAAAAAGCCAAAGTGCTAGTTAACTAGACACTCCCTTAATAAGTAAAAAGAGGCATATAATAAGTTCCGTTAGAGTATAAGAAACGTTAGAAATTGTAAGGTTATTATAGCCTACTTCTAAAGCTTCCTGGTTTAATACAAAGGCGTAAAAGACTTTAAGGGTGAGGTTAATAAGGTCAAACAGCTCCTTATAGATATAGAAATTAAGGACTACTTTCCTAACCAATACTTTACTAAGTATAGTAAGGTAAATAGTATACAAACTGTTAGTGTTCTTAATGACTAATCTATACTCCATTTTATCACAAAGTTAGATATCTTTAATGAGCCAAAGGAGAGCTTTGCGTTTTCCTTTAATAATAGATACTTGGTGAACGTCTTTTATAGTATTATACCGGATACTAGAGCCGCAGAAGTATCTATAGTAGGAGAACCTTAAGTTCGAGCCCTTTAGCAGCTTAATAGCTTTGTTTAGATTAACTAATTAATGGCAGGCCAACATACAATTCGCTTTAGTAAAGGTACTACGATCTCTCTTAGCACAATTAGGGTCTAAACCCCTTTAGGATATATTACTTTCCATATTATTCCTATAAACACTCCGTTTCTATTTTGCATTAAAGATATAGATAAGTTAGGCGTTAGGCTTAACAACCTTAAGAATATACTTATTTAGGGAGACAATTAGATGCCTATTATACGCAAGTAAGGTTACCCCTAGTTGCTTCTTTATTAACTAGAAAAGAGTGTTGCTTAAAGCCACTTAACTAAGTCAGAATTACGCCAACTATACCATTATTTTAGCTACCTATCCGTTTATTAATTGCTTAGGGTTCTTTAGCAAGCAGGCTATAAAGTTAAGGTTAAGGCAATTAAGTATCTTATAAAGTACTACTATTACTGCCAAATAAACCAGAAGTCCCCTGGCCAATTTAAGTTTACCCTTAAAGATAACTATAACTTCAACTTCTGTATTATTGTTAACGTTATATATCTTAGCGGTAAGCTAGTACTCTAAGTTATTAACTTCTTAACCTCCTTCTAAGCCGCATAATTCTTAAAGGATATATCAGCTAGGAACGCATGGGATACCCTTTAGTTATACTAGATTAATATCTACCTAGGACCCCCTAATTAAATCATCTATAATATAGGAAAGAACTTCTTATCTATAGAGTTTTGATAATAGATAAAGGCAATGGCAATTAAGGTTAAGGAAGTCCCTATTAAGGCATATAATAGTGTTGGAAAAGTAGAGCGATATTATACGCTATTACGCCGTGTATATAAGATTATCTCTTTAGAACTAGAGGATGCTAGTAAAGAACTTACCTTATAAATAGCTATTAAAGCTATTAACGATTCTGCTAGCCCAAATAGACTCGTACCTATGTTGCTAGTCTTCGGCGCCTACCCTTAAATAACTAACAATTCTCCACTATCTCCCTCCGTTATATAATGAGCTGAGGCTATTCGCAAGGCAATAAAGGAGGTATAATGTCTCTACGCTATACGCCAAGTCAACAACACACTAGGAATAAGAAATGGCCTAAATACCTTAACTATATTTGATCTGCCACTCTAGTCTAAGGTACGTGTATAGCGTAAAAAGGGAGGATGGTTAGGCCTATATTAACTTATTGCAATTAATAGCTAGACTTATACTATTTAAATACCTTATAGACCCACTTAATTCCGTTTAACTGTTATTAAGCCTTACTATAAAGATAATAGTTCCAAGCCTTTGCAGGATGCCCTAAAAAATGCCCTAGAGGAGAACCATAATTAATATGCTCTAAAAGGCAACTATAATCCCAATATAATATTAGTAAATGCGCCATAACTATAACGCGGTAGAGGTCGCCTAAAGGGATTACAAAATCGCCAATATCTTATTAATTTTAAAGAGTAATTTATTACCGCTATTAAAAATAGAGTCGAGTTATTAATAGCCTTTATAACAGCTAAGGAGAAGGATAACTTTAAACTTATAAAATAGCTCTAAAAGAAAGGTCGTATTATAACTCTAGGAGCTCCTTTCTAAGTATCTAATAAGTAGGAGATCAAGGGTCTTATTATAAGAGGAGTCTTTAAATTTAAGAAGTATAACCCTACTAAGTTTAATAGAGTTCGCATCTTTAAATTAAAAATAGTTAATAAAATTAAGGGCAAAGCTACTAACGCCCTATTTAAGAAATTAAGGCTTGTTATTTAAGGCTATAATAATAATAGTAAGAAGGTAATTCTTATGTAGTCTCCTATAATTTAACGAGCTAGTTAGCGAGTTATTATTGCGCTAGCTCCCTCCTTAATAAAGAATAGAATAGCGGTTTATTTATAAGATATTACTTAAGCCTATACCCAATTAGAGACGCACCTTTAGCGCTTAATATTAGCATACCTTCTAGAGCAAATTCGCCACTAGTATCCTAAAGATATAATTATAGTTATACTTAAGCCATTATATGGGATCGCAGAGGTAGGAACTCACTGGTAGGCTACCTATAGCAAGCACTATAAAGAGAAGCTTTTAATAACTACTTTTATATTTAATCCCTGTTTCCTTATCACAACTATAGGAACTTTATTTGGAATTATTAGCATACAAACTAACAATATAATTATCTTAGGAAACGACCAATTCTTAGCTCTTAAAGAAGATAAGCTAGTAAAGACAAATCTTATAGTAAAGCTAAAGGAAAAGCTTAGTTTAATAACACTATTACTTTTTAATAAATGCATCCTCTCCCTAAATAAGGATTCTATTGCTCTGCGCTAGAAGGGTTAAGGTAAAAAAATTAACGTTATTAACACTAATTCTCTAAAGTAAGGATATATAGAGTAACACGCTTACGGAGCTTATATTACTTCTATCTATTAACCTAAGGCTTTATTTAATCTCTCTATTGCCGCCTAACACTAGGAACTAACTAAGGACGACATTCTTGCCCTAAATAAACGCCTTTTCTGGTAAATAAACCATCTCAACTGGGGCCTATACTACATACCTATTAATCTTCCCACCGCTAAGCTCTTTATATTTGTTAATAAATTATTTGTAAATAATAAAGATTTTAGCTCCTAGCTAGGATATAAAATTATTATCATAAATAAGTTTACTAGAGAGAATGACTTTATAATCTATAGCAACCTTATCTATTAGAGCTTAACTAAGAGCAAGCGCGTTACCTAAAGTATTTTAGCGTTAGAGATATATAGAATAGTTAGCAGAGTTAATATAGCAATTATAATTAGAACTACCCTAAAGATAATTATAGATTAACTTAAACTTTCTATTATCCCTATAATTATATGCACCAATTTATACTCCCTCTATAAGTGCTTAGTTAAGCTTAGTACTATAAAGGAGAAGCGCCTTATGATTAATATTATAGCATTTTATTAATTTTATAAACGGCGAGAACTCTTTAAGATTTAATAGATTAACAGTTAAGATAACCTAGTAGATATAATAACAAAGGTAAACCTAAATAAGGCTCTAGAAACGTTTATTAATATAAATACTCTATATATATAAGTTAAAGGTTGGGTTAAAAGGGAGTAGGAGTATAATATTTTATAGACCCTAACTTAAACTAGCTAATTAGGATTTTCTATCCCTAGAATAGAAAATTGCTATTAGCTCGCTTACTATTAGCACCTTAGCGGCCTACCTGTCTTTATATTATCTACCAACTGCTGTATTGTCGCATATTATCGCATATTATTTAGTATTGCCATATATTATTTAGTATTGTCGCATATTATTTAGTATTATCGCATATTGTTATATATTGTTTAGTATTACTGTATATTATTTAGTATTGTTGCATATTGTTTAGTATTATCGCATATTATTTAGTATTATTGTACACTATCTAGTATTATTATATCCTGTCTATTTATCTATATATAGATAGCAACTATAAAAAGAAGAGTTGCTAGTGTCGGGAATAAGGTAAGCTGCTATTATATTAGGTATATTACTGTTACGTGCTAACGTAGCCCTAGTGTAGTAAGAAACCTTAAGTTCCTTACTTTTTTCCTTATTTCTGTTAACAAGAAGAAGAATAATTATTATACTATCTATAAACCGTAGCTATATAATATCCCCTTATATAACCAACACCTATAGACTTAATTAATGCGATATTAGTAGCCGAATATTTTATTAAGCACGTCTTTAAGCTATATAGACTTCCTAACTTAATAATATCCAACTATAAAAGCTAGTTTATTTAGACTTCTGGTAAGCTCTATATAAACAATTAAGTATTTAAATATAACTCTTAACTGCATTTTATCTAGAGATAGATAGTTAAACCAAAATTACAAATATAATTATGGAACAATATTTATAAATATACTACTCCTACCTATAAGATAATTAGGAAAAATGGCTGCCTTTAGCTAAGTATACTGCAAATAATATAATAAATGTATTAATAGGCGTAATGCTGTTTTATATAACCTACGGATAAAACCCTTAACTTAGATTTAAACTATAACCTAAAATTAATATAACAGGACCTATAATTAAACGGATTTAGTTAATTAATGCTTATAACTTTGCTAATTAAATAAAGTAATTAACGGAACTATTGCGAAGTAAATTAATATACGCTTAAACGGTATAGAAATAGCATATAAATAAAGAATAAGCTCCTATATGGGACTTTAAGGAAGGTAATATAGTTTACCTAAATATATAAAACTTACAGACTTAACGGCCCTTAAAGAAACTTAATTAGAAGTTTATGGGCCTGTACTAAATTAAGAAGAAACTAAGCCTATACGCCTATAAGCTTAAACTGCCGACTAAGATAAAAATACACCTAATGTTTTACGTAAGCTTATTGCAACCTTTAAAAGATAATCCTATAACTTGTAAAATCCTACCGCTACCTCCTATAATTGTTAATAACGGTAATAGTTCTTACTTTATTAACTTAATTAATAATATACAATAGAAAACATGATTTAAATAATTTAAACTTCTTATTAAGTAGGAAGGATATAAAACATAAACCTAGGAAACCTATAACTAGATTAAGGCTAATATGCCTTCCTTAGTAAAAGAATTCTATAAAGACTATCCTTTACGGCCTACTTTGGCTGGATGGATATAATATAAAGGCAAATAACTGCCACCTAACACGAAAACACGAAACACGATAGCAGGAAGCTTAAATTTAAAAAGAACTTAAAATATACCCTAATGTTTATAACATGGTTATATAACATGTGAGATATTAAGGAACTTTAACTAGCGGTTAAAGTTGTCTAGTTGGTTAGATTTGCCTTGCCAAGACCTATTGCAAAGATATTAGTTCTGCTTACCACCCTAACTAAGCTAATAGCAATTTTCTATCCTGGGATGGAAAATTCTAATTGGTCTATTTAATGATTAGAACTAGTAAAACTCTATACTACTACCTAACGCGAATACACGAAACGCGATACGTTATAAGTCTTAACTAAATTAAATTGTTTTGGACCTTTGGCTAAAAGGGGGGGTACTATAACGGGACTAGCCCAGTTATAGTAGGAATGTCTTGGTGAAATACTTAATAGATAAATTCTGACGCTTTAACCAAATTCTGCCGAATTCTGCTAGCTTAATTAACTTTTACTAAGTTCTGCTTAATTAATTGAATTTTACTAAAGTCTGTTAAAAACCGCGTGCGTATATACGCACGCATCAACCACTAAGACCCCTAACTATTTAATTATATGATTCTCTTATTATTCCTTTCTCTTCTTTACGCAACGTCTTGTTCTCTATAAGAGCTATATACCCTTAGATTTAGATAGAATTTATATTATTCCTTTAAATCTTCCCTAAAGCCTCTTTATACCCTTA
>Ga0307507_10001312_pt1 | contig 55623 bp, 61 predicted proteins | sample 7_EM_MG_FD_207223 | JGI IMG/M metagenome (GOLD analysis project Ga0307507, IMG submission 207223) | Populus trichocarpa ectomycorrhiza microbial communities from riparian zone in the Pacific Northwest, United States - 7_EM | ecosystem: Host-associated > Plants > Roots > Unclassified | place... | reverse complement strand
TCCCTCTTCCTAACCTCCCCTCCTCTTACACGAGATCAGTCAAGTAGGCGCAAGCAAGACAGAAAGAAAGAGAAAAGAGGGGATATAGCGATGGTGATAAAGCCATACCCTACCATAGTTCATGCGCACTGCACAAACCCAATCATATGACATCAATTCATTTCACGCTCTTCCTCGCTTGGTCCGATTCAAAATCCTAAGCTTTTCCCTCACTCGACAGAACAGAACACACGTTGACCTGTGCCAGTGGTCACGGCCGGCGCTCAGGTCTGATACATGAAACGAATCCAGGGTCGTGCTGTCTATCTCGAAAAGCAAAAAAAAAGAAAAAAGGGGAGGAAAAAAAACAAAACAATCCCTTGAATGCAGCTGAAAATGTGGGCTTCCTTTTTACGTCTTTGATTTTGTGGCTTCTTCCTCTCTCACATTCCGAGTACGGCATTGCACTGTACGAGTACCATATGAATGTGATGCCTAGGCTTGCTCTAGGAAGGAGCGGGGGGGGGGGGTTGCTCGTAAGTGCTGCACTAGAGGCTATGATCATGAAAGGTATTATATCATAGATAACTTGGATAGCTGCTGAATAGGTAAGATATAAATTTCGATGTGAGAAAATGATAGAAAGGCCCAGTGCAGCAGGGTAGATATCGGTAGGCATCACAGCACTACTATATCGCAAACTAATGCCCTTATTGCAATTTCTCTCGTGTGGTATGGTGCTAAGTTAGTTATTGTTGGCTCAGGCTCAAGTGCAACCAAACATTTGTTTATTATTAGGGGCGCGAAATATGACAGCCTTTTCAGGGTCCGGCAAGAGGTAATTGAACAGTTGTTTAAGGTTCGGGTTAATTGTTCCTTACCCTTGTGCTTGCAGTACCCTACCGCTTACGGTGCAGGATAACCGGAACTGTACCGGAAACAGAACCCGATTGCTTACCTTTGCATCTGTTTATACTGTACTGTTATTTCAACCAATCATGCTACGACACACGGGTTGAAATAGTGTGTGCCCTTGAAAGTTTTTTGTTTCTTGGATTTGTTTCACGGCACATTTCGTCTGTAGCTACTCTCACTTTCATCCGTTGAGATATCAAGGCGAAGCCTGGTAGTCTAATAGCAGCAGTGTGTATGTGTGCCTGGAGCATTTTTTTACTTAGTTCTACCCTAGAATGGTGGGGTGCTATCTTTGTAGTATTTGCTTGAGGTTTGTTTGTGGAGGTGGGGTCGACCAGAGATGTTGTTCCTGGGTTGTCCTTTAACTTACGGGTTGATGGTTATCAAAACTAGGCCAGTGATGGGGAAGGCTGGATGTTAGTGAGGGTAGTCAAGATTGCTACAATAATAGATAAGTATTTGAATACTGTATATCATAATAGATATTAGGTTTGTAAGAATAATACAAATAAAGCATTGTACGGGTACCAAGGTTAGTCCGTGAACGCTGCTATATTAGTCAAGTTGTCATAAATACCCCCCCCCCCCAGCGAATAAAAAATGGCAAAGCGTTCACAGAATTTCTTCTCTTTCACAAGTTAAAGGCTTGACTGCGTACAAACTACAAGCACGGCCAGTTATTGGAAGTGCTAATGGACTAACTCTGGTACCTATATAGCGATTATCACAGAACTTGTTATTTATCTTTCCGGATGTAGCTGACTAGCAACTAATACTAGTATATTTTTCGAAACAGTTTGAGTATATTAGCTGTACTATTTTGTAGCTACTTCTTGATTACTGGTATGGGCTAAGGTTGAGTTTGCTGTAAAATACTATGTACGAGCAGCGGTACTGTTAATGCCTTAAAATCTCAGGCATAACGAACTCGCCTGGACTGGTAGTGCAGCAAAATCAGACCCCCCGATTGACGGAGAGCTTGCGAAAAGGGCTAGATAGCGTAAGTAAGGGTCTTTGGGCGCCCTCTTGGGTTGTTCGAAGCTCTGGGGCTGCTGCACGACCAGTCCAGGCGAGTTCGTTATGCCTGAGATTTTACCGTAAGCCATTACTGGTACACAAAGAGAGCTTTATGACAGGAAATCACGCACCAACAGGAACAGTAGTGCCAACAGAACCTGGGAATGGGAGATTTCCCGGTAAGGGTCATGGCTTTCCAGGGAAAAAATCAGAATCGAGAGACAGCAAAGGCCTAATATCAAGGCTATCGCGAGATTGACTCCAGGGACCAAATGTGACAGGTCACAAGCAGCAAGGAGTCGTTGTTCGATTTGGCCGTGGTTAGGACTGATTTTCAACGCCTGGCCCCGTATCATCCTCGCAGACATGTTTCCTTAGCTTAAAATATCACTCGTCCGTTTGTAACTCATACCGAACCGGAGGGAGCACAAGGAAGCGGGGTTTCCCCCTGTGATAGCAAGGACCCCGCCGTTCAGCCCATATTCACCATCTTCTTCCCACTTCGCAGACGAGGCCTTCGCGTGGATACTATACCTTACCTTACCTCAGCCTACCACATTTTCAACCGAGTCCCGGCATGAATGATTGCTCGTCTACGGAGGTACAGCTCCTAAGTTTTGCATGTTCCACAGGAGGTAAGGGCAGCAAACCTCGCTTGTGGAACATACAAAACTTAGGCGCTGTACCTCCTTATGGTCGACTGCTCCGGTTGAGCCATTGAGTTCAGAGAAAGTGAACTTTGCACTAAATTTCTATCATAGCCTGCCATGATCGTGTGCATTTCAAGCACCTCATCGCCCTCCGCTCCCCCGAGATTGTCGCACACTTTAATCACGGGTAACTCTCAGGGCTGTTGGGGCTCTGCGCACCTCGTGTTCGAGCGGATCATCTTATGCCCACGTGGGTTCATGGGGTGCATACGAGTGAAAAGGCTCCGCACTCTGGGTTGTGCTCTTGTGCGATGGTGGCAATCCACGAGCGGGCCCACTGTACGAGTACCGTGGCACGTGAAAGGTTCCGATAGTAAGGTTCGCTGGGAGATAGAACAATTTGGGTTTGTGCACTATGCTAAAGGCTTTCTGCCGAAATGCGGGGCCCAGGGGTAATAATAAAGGCCACGCTGCTGTAGCTCTTGCAAAACCGTGCAAAGAGAGGGGGCAGCTGCTGCGGTGGGAACAAGGTCAGGCAAGCGTTAAGATATCGGACTGTGAACTGAACTACCGTATCGGTATTGTTATCAAATATAACAAAAGTACGGCAGCCTACGCAGGAGGGGGAAGAACGGGAATAATATGATATCTAAGAAACAAACTATTATTAATTCAAGCCTTCTCAGGATAGGAAAGCCTGGCGAAAAAAAGAAGTGAGATGTCGAGTAATTTCGTAAGTAGGAGTGGAAATGAGAGGGTGTGAGGGGGAGGGGGGTACTCGTCCATACCCGAGTACAAGTAGAACGGGTAAAATTAATGCGTAGTTGAGAAGAGGAGAGGTAGGCCTATGGGTACCGCAAATAAGCCTGCCCACCAGGTGCGTATCGACTTACGATTGAGTTGATATGAGTTTTGGACTTCAGCAACAAACAATGGAGCACGACGAGAGGGTATGTGCGGCTGTTTCCTGAATTCGACAGCAGTTGGACTGCCGTACCGGCGTTGTTCGGGGGGGGGGGCTTTGGAGCGGGAGGTGAATTTCCCGAGTGATGTTAGGGAAAGACATTTCCACTGGCCGGGGGAAGGATTGGCTTTGTAGGACGAGAGGTCAAAGTTATGTCAGATTGGCGTTAAAAATTTTAATGAAAGAGCACGCACGGGCACTCTCAATACCCTCACTCTAACTTATATTTATAAGCTAATTATGTTCCAAAATCTACCAAGCGATGCGTTGCCCAAAGAGCATAGAATCATCATAAACTTTCACTCGTTCGTACGGTCTCCGAGATATCGGCCACTTTCCTCTTCGCCTCCCTCTTCTTCCTATTCTCCTGCCAATCGCCCTTCTTTTCCACATATCTCGCATTGATAGTCTCGATACTCTCCATCCGTTTTCTCTCCAAGACGGGAATATATGTCCCCCTAAACAATGGCTCGTGGCCGCCCTCAATTAGGATCTGTGACTTGCCCTTGGCCTTCTTCTTTGTTACCCCCATTGCCTGAGTGGTCACAGAAAATTGCCCCAAGCCAAGCATCAGAGATGTGCTCTGGAGCGTAGGATCTGAAGTCGGGTTTCCATTTGTGGAAATAATCTTCATCAATCCACCTGTTAGTATCTCGTCGATCTTAGATTTATGCCATATAGACCAGACGTCGTCGAGGATTTCGTTGCGACCTTCCAGCCCGGTTCCGCGTGTGTATAGCCATTGCAGCATCCCGTCTGGGAAGACGCAATCCCAGAGAACGAGGGCTCTATCGTCGGCCATCTCGTACATTGGTTTCCGAGGATTTTTGGAGATGTCCAGCATTTCGGTAACGAGACCAGGTTGCTCTAACCCCTGAGCGATCAAGAATAAGATGGCAATCATGTGCCGGACTTGGTGCCAGAGAAACGCCGACCCATGGAGTTCAAAGTAGTATACTTTTGGACTGTTTTGTGGTGATGACTGCGGCAGCTCGACGATATCTGCGTGATGGATTATCCGGTCGAAACGAGTGATTTGCTTGCTCGCATCCAGTTTGCAAAAGTTTCTAAAGTCGTGGTCGCCAATGTAGAGCTTCGCGGCTTCACGCATTTTGTCTATGTCTAGCTTTCCGACAGTAGAGTTTGGTGGGGTTGCTACGGCAGGGTTTGTAAAGAAGTAGCGGTAGTGTCTTTTCTGGCAGTTAAACCGAGCGGAAAAAGCGGGTGGGGGATGTGGACACCAAGCTAGAACTCTAATGTCTTTCGGAAGTAGTCGATTCAAAACCTGTAGGTATGGGAGTTCATCTCTTTCATCATCAAATTCGGTTTTCTCTTTCTCCCCTTCATCGTCCTCTTCCGCAACGTCATCAGCAGGCTTTTTAGGCAACGGCCTGTTACTGCGTACTCGAACACCAATAACCTGCCCAAAGGCGGAAACCCCTGCATCAGTTCTACCGCATTTTGAATACTCGGTTACTTCATCGCCGGGCCATCCAAGCACTGTTTCCTCCTCGCCTTCAACACCGTTGTTAGGCACTAACCGTGCCTTTAATAATGCTTTAAATATATGTTCTTCGATCGTGTTTGTGGGGCTGGGGCTATTCGCATGATACTCGAAACCAGTGTAATTCCCTCCCAGATATGCTATCCGCAGGGCAATATGTCGGGTAGCGTATAAAGAAGGATCGAATTTCCGCTTGGGCTTTTTGGGATGTATTACTTTAATTCTAGGTCTCGTCAGTGCTATTCGGGAAAATGGCCAAGAGAGCGGCTCCCTTACTTATCCTGCTTTCCCTCCAGTTCCAAAATCCGCGCTATTAAATCCTTTTGGGTCCAGCCGGAGTATATTTTCTCTCTTGTTTGCTCCATTGTTAGGCGGAGTTGAGGTATTGACGTTGTTGCGAAGAAGCGAACAAGGAAGGGGGGGGAAGAGGGACTGTTGAGCCGCAACGAAATTACCCCTCTGGTGGACAACATGCAGGCTAGAGATGGCAGGTGGTCAAAGATTGAATTTTTTGGCTAAGGATTTTTTCCACCTCCTCTGGTAACATGATCAAATAGACGAGAGAGGTCAGGAAAAGTGTATCGTATCTTGGCAAATTAGAGCAGTGCCGGGGGGAAATTTAAATCACCGTAAATTAGACTACCACCAGGGTACAGGGGGAAAGGAAGAGAATACTCGAGCACTCGTACGGAAGTCTAGTCCTTTAATTCTCTCTCGATTGGCGGTATGATAGAAACACTCGCTCTTGTGCAGTGCTCGAGTCGAGCACTGTATTGCAGTCTACGGTACGGGGGAGAAGTAGAGTCTGCACCGCCTCAGGGGGCGTGGGAAAGCCACAGAGCCTTTTTGAGACCACTGATGCCATGTCATCGATGGTGAAAATGTTGAGCTCCCCCGGGGGAGGTATCGTAGAGAGCTCCAGCATGCCCGAATATGTATGATACTTGATGTTCTTAGTATGATATGAGAGAGATTGTCACGGGGTTTACCCTCACCGGGTCCACTCTCTGCAAAAAAATTCGCGTGGTCGGGTCAATTCAACGTTAAGAGGCTTTGGAAGTGTTGCAGGGATTGACGGACTCTGGAAGGAAAGGAGTGAGATTGATTGGAGCTGTTGGGCCGAAATTATTCAATTCCCTTCGTCTTCCTCCCCCTACTAGACTCGGACCACGGGCTTCACGGTGAACTCTCCTAGAACAATTCTCCTTTGCAAACACCGACACCTGTCCCGATCCCGTGCGTACTGTCCGCCACAGAGCCTCCTCCCATTCCATCTCCCCCCCCACCCATTCCCACTCCCTTTCTGAATAAACCTGGCTCCTTTTTCTAGATGTTGACCTGGAAGCTGTAGCGGGACTTCCTGAATTTAACTTGGTCAGGAAGATCCAAGTTCTTCCATGAGCAGCTTTTCATGCGGCCCCTGTAAGAGCCTCCTATATTTCAACCCTGTTACCTCCCCTTACATCATACGTACTGACCTTCATCTCGTCATTAGGGTATTGACGATCGTGGTTTTTATTGCCGGATACATTACTGCTCGCTTTTCACTTATAACCCAAGCGATAGATCTGAGCTATTTCGCCTGGGATCACGGAGTTTTGGTTCGTCTGTTTCACGAGTCTCTTGGCTTAAAAAGCTTAATTTCACCTCCCGTACTTCAAGCTCACTCATGCATTGGTTTGGAATCTTTTAGGGACGGGCCACAAAGGGTTTTTTAATTTTATCGTTGTTTTTCTTCTTGTTCTTTTTACCTATCGAAAGGATTGCTTCTAGGGAGATCAGTTTGGTTCGTCATCACCCGTACCGCCATCTTGATTTGACTCGGCCGCAAGTGGGTTTTGCGCTGACGTTGCATTTTCGCCTTGTAGCAGACACGGAGCGGAAGTGCGATTTCGGCCAGAGAGCAGTTGCGCCGTAGGGGGAGTTTCTATTGATGGGTTCGAATGGCTTGATGCGTGTGTTCTGGCCTTTGGATTTTCAGCGCAGCAGCCAGCCAGGGGTATTGGTGGGATGGAGGAACTCGGAGTTGGACATATTTGTGGTAGATATCCTGAATGGGGTCGATGTGGGTTTCTTCCATGGGGTGAATCAGTGAGGAATATAATTGATTTTTAGAGTTGAGGCTGATTGGGGGAAATTAGAGCAGGAGGGTCGCGAAGGAATTAAGTTCACGGAGCCTCTACCGAAAATCTTTGCATTCTGTCGAACGGATATTTGAACTTTGTGGTAGAACGGAACTTCATGTTCTTGGAAGTGTCAATGAAGAACCAGGCCCATTGTTTCAGCCAGACCACATATACGCTTTTACCGATAAGTCATGCAGGTACCCTCAGATATTCTGCCCGCCGGCTAGCGGGATCGATTTCCAAGTGATACTGTTTCAGAGACCGCACCCGCGGCGGATGCAATACTTATCCTTGACCCCTATATCGCTGGCACTGGAGGATCGGATGACGAACGGAAGTATCGGGGATGGTGATGATACGATTGAAGAGCAACGGGAGAGGGAGCGGAAGGCGGAACTGGTGGAGAAACTGAAACTTCATTCGGTGGTCCGGCCTACGCCAACTATGAAGGAAAAAGGGTTACAAATGATAATTGATCAGGTCAATTGTTCGCACGAAATGAGGCAATTGCTGAAGGAAAATGTTGGGCTTATAATGTCTAGACGCTCCAGAAGAAGCCTTAGTGTCAGCGAAAGGGTGGTAGAATCCGCGACATCGCTGTGGAGGATTGTATTGAAGGGGTTAATGGATACGGCAAAGTTTTTGTGGCCGTTTGCTACCAAGCTCTTCGTGCTGATAATATTGGTTTGGAGATTGGTCGCAGAGACGATCCTAAGGGTGTTGGAGTGGAGGCTACGGCCCGAATTGGCCGCATTGAAGGACATTTCTGCTACAGGTGAGATTTTCTCCGGATCCATAACAAGCCTATTGCTCTTTCTGCCTGCTGAACAGGTAGCAGAGTTGAAAGAAGGCTCAGGATTTGCGGATGAATTAGATTATTGATTATTCCTCAGCCCAGCAGTTCGATATCCGTCTTCAACAATTTTGCTATTGGCCTATACAATATGTAACTCTGCGTCGACGAAAAGCCGACTGGGAAAGTGTCACCACATCCCATCCAGATTATATTCGGTTTTACAATAGCCTGTGGCTTGTTGCAAATGATGTTATCATTGGGATAGCTTTGGGTTCTTATATAATTGAGAATGCGGGTGGGGTGGCGTACCAGATAGATTATTACTTACGGGTATGTGAGCTTGATTCTCCAAAGAAATATCGTGTGCCTAATATCTAGTAGTCCTATACGGTCGAGGGCATGAAAGCAATGATATGCTGGCTGACGGAACGCCCCGGCGGGCTTAAGCTCAATGACGACTTGGGAAACTTTCTCGGTGATCTGTTCCTATGGGTTATAGATTACTGGGCAGATACTATGACAAACATCAGACCACACCTTCCTGGCGTAATCTATGCAATTGGGTTCTCTAGTTTTGCTGGCGCCTCAATGCCTATAGCCCTGTTCTCGGATCTTCTTTCCATCCTAACCTTGCACGTATATTCCTTTTACATCGCATCTGCTCGCATCTACAACTGGCAGTTAACTATCATAATATCTCTCTTCCATCTCTTCCGTGGGAAAAAGCGAAATGTCCTCAGGAATCGAATCGACTCGTGCGATTATGACCTTGACCAATTGCTTATTGGTACTATACTGTTTACCTTGTTAATATTCCTACTGCCTACGGTTTTGGTGTTTTACCTTACCTTTGCATCTGCGAGAATGGCCATAATAATGTTGAAAGCTACACTAGAAACTCTATTAGCCTGCCTCAACCATTTTCCGCTGTTTGCACTCATGTTGCGGGTAAAGGACTCGAAGAGACTTCCGGGTGGTATCAGGTTTGAACTATTGGATACAGTCGCTGTTGTCAAAGGGTTCAAGAAGAGCTATGAGATTCCTCCGCTATCCTATATCAATTTGAAGGTAGTGTGTTCGTTGGTTGTCTTGCACGGATCAAACTAACAAATCTTCAGTCAACCCCGCTGCCGTTCGGTGCCATGTTCCACCAGTATTTCCAGCTCGGCCAGCGAATTCGAAAACACTATGTCTCGCCCCATGTTATCATATGTTTAATGACCGGCCGCTTTGTACCTCCTATTCATAGAAGGAATCTGTATTCAATGCAATATAGCATGCTTCCAACAAAGCGGGCGGGCATGCTGGAACTATGGATCAGGCTTACGGAGGATCAACCTGGAAATGGCGCTGTACCTGCCAATGGAAGAACCTTTGGCTGAAGGGTAAGGTGTTTGTCTAGTGGTTCCCTCTATGTACGTTGAGATGTATAAATATTTTGTTTTGGTTTCTAGACACGAAAGATGTGCACAGGAGTTTTGTTTTTCGATTTTCAATTCCCAATTTCTTTCTTTTTCAACGGCCAGCTTCGATACAGAGCTTTTTTGATGCTGCCTAAATACTACGACGTAGTGGCTCGAAAGATAATGGAAGTTTTTGGTTAGGAGAATACAGTAGGTTATTGGATTTCGGCGTGATTGTGTCGGCACTTGCTGCTTTGTGGGTATCGTCTTACTTAGCCTTTCCAAATTTGTACGAGCGGACCTAGCTATTCCAGTATCATTCCAGAATCTTCCAGGGCTACGGTGCTGCGTGCAGGAGATGGTTACGCGGTTATAACGAGCGCGCTATGATCTTGTTAGCACCACCTACCAATAGAGCGTAACGATTGATAATTTATGACGGGCCGCCCATCCACTGCATCCACTCCCTACCGCTACAGTACCCATCTCTGCAGACTGAAAAAGATCCAGCTGTGAATCCCATATTTACCCCTTTAATACTAGCCCTAGGATTGGAGCTCTGTAGTTATCCAAACGGGCTAATTTCCACATTTCCCATCTCTCTCTCTCTTCCTTCTTTACCGTTATTTTATAGAACGTTTCCTCCACATTTGAGCACTGTAGATTTGCTCTCTTATTTTATTCTTGAGGTCGTTCAAATCCTGCATGTTCTACGCGTGTGCCCATTTTTTTTCTTTTTCTTTCTCACGCTCATTCTGTCTGAGGTTTGTCAGTACTGAGGGCTGAAAGTGGGATAAGCTGCATAAAGAACATTTGCCCTCATGATATAGACGACATTTAGTCGGCTGCTGGAGTATGTCAAGCAATCGGTGAACGGCCGTTGTCTTGTCTATGGTGGTCTTGATAGACCCCTGTCAAAATCTTTTTCTTTTTTTCCTAGCCCCGGCCCCTTATCTCTTGATGCTAAGAGATGGAGGTAGTGTCGAGAAGCAACTTTAAAGTATGCTGTTTATTTAAATTTTAGAGGATTTAGGAGGCATTTCTTCGATGGATTGGATTTGTGCGGGGCGGGTAAGTCCTTCATTCCCTCTTTCTTTCCCTAGGATCGATGATGCTTTGGTGCTGACCTATCTAAGTTGGAATATTACTCCTGGGAAAAGGGCCCCCCTCTCTGAGTACTAACTTTAGATCTGACTCACCCGATCTGGATATGTTCTATCGTCTCTCTCTAGTTTAGGAAACATGACAAATCGATTGGTGTGTTACAAGTGCTCCTTCTTGCGAATTGGATGGGTGCGTTTTAGTGGAAGCATTCCCATAAATTCACACTCGTCTCAGAGAGTTATTACGCCCCTGATTACCTTGATAACCTATTTACTGGCTGTGAATTAGATAGTGGACTTTGAAATTCCTGTACGCCAAATGAAGTATTTTCAACTCTTGCACTTAGTGCACCATGCCATTGCACCGTCCCTCTTTGGCGGAATGTTCATTGTGCACGTACGTTCCATAGAATACTCCTCTGCTAGCTTTCGTATAACTTGGCTTCCCTGTACCGAGGACTTCGAACCTGCCTAGTTCGTATTCACATTTTCTTGCTCAATAGATACCCGCTCCGGCACCCGAACGCATAGGATCTTAACTTTTTAATCTGGCAATGCCCAGGAGGGATTACGATTGGTTATATATATCCTTTGCGGTATAGTACGGGGGTATGAACCTATTGGCCAGAGCAAGCAGGGATACATTTGGCTGGTTAACCTTGAATAGCTGTTCTATAGCTTCTTGCCAGATCCTGTACTCTTAGGTTAGGCACCTACCAAGGGCAGGGACCTCTATTGTAGCGCTAGGTATTGTGGGCCGGCTAGAACATCTAGGATTTAGCTGTATGAATGGACAAATCGCTACCCACGGAATGAACGGTCTTTAAAGAGTCAAAAAGAACAAAATCCTTGGAAGGCCCGCCGTTGAGGCGGAGAGGCACAAACCTTGCCTCTCTCCCCCTCTAAACTCAGGAATACACCTACAAGTTGGACAAACACCCGTTTCGACAGTAATGTTACTGTGCGTGGAATATCCAGTCGGCGCAGTATTTAACCTCTCAAGAACCAATTACCCCCCCATGCAATTAGAAGGAGGGAGTGTTTCTGGCGGGGGAAGTCTGCCTGCCCGCCCGGTCCTGGTGAAGATTTTTTTGCCTTGGGTGTTTGATTAAAGGACTGGGGAAGATGGAAGCCCCGACTAAGTTATAAGCTCATTAAATTTGATTTCTTAGAATGCAGGGCCGCCTGGCAAACCTGTCTGGTTCGTGACGGACTGGCAGTGCCTTATAAGACCTACTCGTTTGTAACTGGGATTATGTGTTGCTGATGGCAAGTTCTTTCCTGCCATACATTTTGACTCTTTCATAGATCTTCACTAGGTATGAGGCTTGTAAGCCATGGACGATAAATGTCTCCATGAAAGAGTATTTGCCCACTGTTTGGCTCACCCGGGGCTAGGCTTAGAATCCAAAGTTCGGCCCAAGTCTAGACTTTTGGGCCCGGAATCGTTTAGTCGGCCAAGATTAGGACTAGAGACTTGGTATTTTTTAATAGACTAGGTCGGAATTCTTGATCTAAACCTTCAGAGCCGGACTCGTGCTTAACTCAGAAGAAAAACCTTTCATAAAGCCACTACCAGAGTGTATTTCCTTCTCCTTATCTTTCGTAAGAACTCGAATAATCGGACCATGTGCTGGGTAGTCCGAAATTTGCTCCTCTGGAAAAGGGTCGACAAACACTCCAAAAAACCTGCTCTCCGGGGCAAATAAAAAAGGAAAAAAAATACCAGACCTTACTAGGAGAAAGAGTAACGGCGGGCGCGGGTTTGGGCTGAGGGTTATGGGCACACCCGGTCGGCCAAAATACGTTATCACATGCATTAAATGGTAGCCCTAGTCCCACATTTTTGTAGGAAGGGTTGGTTGGCGGAATCGTCTATATAAAGGCACCATCCCTCCGTCTTCTTCCTCCTTTCCTTCCTTCCTTCTCTCAACACAGAACACTCAGCACAACGACAACTGTCCATCCGGAGGACCATAAGGACGACAACAAAGTACGAATCAGCAAAAATCCAACACGGCTGGTTGGTGGGGAAGGACTTGTAGGCATGGGCGGGGTGGAAAAATGGGTGAAGTGGGGGAACATGGAGGATGGTTTGGAGGGGGAACGTGGAGGAAAGGTTAAGAGGAGGGATGGTTGGAGTGGAGAATGCGGAGGAATGGCCAAAGAGGAGGAATGGTTTGGAGGGGGAACGTGGAGGAAGGACTGGAGGGGGAACATGGAGGAAGGACTGGAGGGGGAACGTGGAGGAAAGGTTAAGAGGAGGGATGGTTGGAGTGGAGAAAGTGGAGGAATGGTTCAAGAGGAGGAATGGTTAGAATGGGGGGCGTGGGGGGGAAGTTTGGAGTGGAGGAATGGTGTGGGACAACGAGGGCTCAATTCCAACTCATATGATGACAAAGTTTGCTATGTTCTGACGCGCCCCATCTGAAGGATCCTTTGGTTACCTGAAGATGGGTGTGGGGAGATCAAATTTATTCTGATGAGTTCTGCGAAGTTTTGTGTTTTGTATTTTTTTTATTTTTTTTGTGGGACAGCGTCTATGTACAGAAGGAGGGTTTATGATGGGGTTGGAATATTCAAGCGGTATATTACGGGTTTTGAATCCTTTCTCTCTTAGAAGATAGGTGTAAGAATTCTGGAAGTAGTAGTAAGCAAGCAATCGCTATAGATGTTCAGCATGTTCTTGTATCGTGGATGCAATAGAGGAGTAGTATCTATGGAGCGATAAGAGGGATTTATGAGAGGGCAAACCCTTAGCCCCGCCGAACACTATACAGGTGGGGTCTTGCGAGTGGTCTGTGACAAAGTTGTTTACTAAATTTTTGTGTACATCTCCGTCCTCCCACTCGCTCCGTATTCCATTCCGGCCAATCACCGTTTCTTGTGGGGTAGTACAGGATGAGCACAGAGAGATTAGCAACCGCGGGGATAGAGCGTTTGTGAGGTGGTTAATCAGGTGCAAAAACCGAGGTAGCGGAGTTTAGGAAAAACGTGAGACCTGCTGCCGGTGGCGGCCGATGCTGCTGGATGACCAAGTAGCGCCCTCCTCCCGCATCCATTATATCCAACACGAGCATGCACAAAGGCGGGGAACAATTGACCTGAATGGTCAGGGATATATTCGGCTAGCTAACCTTAAATAACTGTCCAATAGCTTCTTGCCGGACCTTGTATGTAACGCTTTCATCAATTATCACTCGGGGGGGGGGGAGTAACCCTTGTAGCAATGCGCAATCGTTTTAAGAGAGAAGTGATAATACCCAATAGTAAAGATCATTAATTAAGTAAGCCGCTACTAGAATTATAGGAGAGATACAGTCCAGCTATATAATACAAAAGCGGTTGAGTCCTACTAGTACCACTCGCACTCCACAATAAGGAACAAAGACATTGAAAGAAAGTACATAGGAACAAGAGAAATAAAGGAGCGTATAAAGAAGCAGAACTTACACAACTTGAATATATAGAAAGCTGAAAGAATCATTTGAGAGGAGAAAGAAACCTTATACTAACAACCCTCAGGAATAGTCTGCTAGAGAGAATATTAACTTAAGGATAGCTGCTTTCTAGGCTAAGAATATTTGGCGAGATCTCTGGTAGAGGATTTCTGGCTAATGGCTCGGCTATCGATGGGACCACCGCCATGCTGCATACAGGTCGATGCACCAGGCAGAGAAATCGACTTGAGAATACTGGTTCTGGTGGTTCATGGCTCGTCACTCGCCCAGGCAAGGACCTTGGAGAGCCCAAAGAACAACTATAAACCCAAATATACAAGTCAGGCTGTTTGCCGCATTCAGTATCGCCAGCGAAATTGCAACGGCCAACCTGAACAATGCGCAAAATCACTGCCCTATCCTATCTGGGTGCTTGATTGAGTCTCGATGTCTCCCCAATAATTTGTGTGGACAGGCATGGAGAAAGTCTAGCCCCTGTTTTGTTTTTTTTGTTCTAATTGGTAGTTAGTAGGGGCGTTCAGCGTCAAGCTCTACGCGGGAAAATAAGGGTTGATTCTAACCCATATTATGACAAGCTCGGATATATTCACGAGCGCACTGTACTAGTACAGTACGTAAGTTCCCACCCCCCAAAGAAGAAGAAGCGGTCCATGACAAAGCTACATATTGAATCTCAAATAATTGAACCGTACTAGGTATCATAGTCTAAAAACTCCTTCTCTAGAAAAATGGGTGAAAAAATATAAAAAATAAAAGATAAAAGGGAGAACACCCGAACATACCAGATGAGACAACTTTGACGATGTAGCACACGGTTCAATTATTTCACGGTATTTCACGGTCTCTACTGCCGTTTCGTAATTGTTCCTCTAGCAATCGCTGGCTGCTGAACGATCATAAGCATGTACCACCGTAAAAACTTTTGCGATTCGCCAGGGCCAAAGCACTCAGGATATACTATGTCAGGAAAGCACTAATCCTTCTCAAGAAAATTTGTCTCCGAATCCCGAGACCGGCGACCTAACCGAGACGGCGAATTGCAAAAGTTTTTATGGTACTGTACAGAACGACGCCTTCATAGATCCTCACTCGATACCTAACAGCCCGCTCTGTTGGAAATCGCAGTGTTATGGCCGCACTTGATGCGGGATGTGCGGGATGCGCCAGCACTGCAAGGCCGCACTGATATATGTACGCACTAGTGAAAGGACGCGCAAGCTAGGAAAATGTTTTCACACCCCTGTCTGTTTCTTTTCCCTTCCTTCCTGTTCCTTCTCTCTCGTCTTCTTTCTTCTCTCACTTCACTTCTTCCTCATGTCTTTCCTTTCTTCAACACAAACAATTACGATATTTATCTCCGCATAATATAAACATTGTGTCTCCACATAAGCTGTTCCTGTCCGCTGCGTAAAACCCTAACCGTAATTCATTACCTCGGCATCGAATATTTTCAACACCCTCCAAAGGCATCCACAAGATAATAAGTTATGTGCCAACTTAAGAACGGTCGTTATGCAAGCCCGCTAGCAGCTGATCCTGGACGCCCAATATAAGATGTACAATCAACCCTTACCGCCATCCACATCATAGTGTAAAGCTAAGGCAGTAAAAACGCTATGTTGAAGCTGGGAAAACAAATCTCCTCCATCCTCAACCCTACAATCCTGAGCACCAGTCACTCACCCTTCCCTTACTTTTTTCTATCCGCATCATTGCCCGAAAACGATATTCTCACGGTCAGCAGCGTAGAAGAGGCGAATGGATATGATGCGGTTTACATATAATGATGGGTCAAGCACGTAGTCAACTGGGCTATCATAATAGCTAATTTATTTTCTACCTTTTTTATATTCAAATCCACCCCACACTTCCTACTAAATAGCCAAACACTGGCTTCCATCAATATGTAAAAAAAAAAAAGAGAGACCTAGCTGGTGATGGGATCCCTTCCCTTCTTCTGTATAATATTCCTTCCCCCTCCCTTCTGCCTAAAGCAAATTTCAAATCTAAATCACCCCTCGATCTGCCTCGCCTTCACATCTGCCAAAATCTCCTCCCTCCTCTCGCCCAAAATGCATTATACAGAATATCCGAGCGACTCCCTCTCCTATGCGTGGTTGGGCACTCCCTTCTCGGCGATGGCGGTTGCGGTGGTCGCTGAGGGGGCTGTGGTGCCCCTCTCCCCCGGCCCATCCCCATCTCAAACGCTACGACCAGCCCCTCCCACACCGCACGCCAAAACCGAGCATGCAAGCGCACAAGCAATACAAATATGAACCCGAGATACCACCAATTACTTGCAGGGGGCTCTTTCCTTTTCGGTTTCTCTGCCCGGCGGAGTTTGTTGCCGCGCTCCTTCCAGCGCGAGTCTTCAAGTTCATCGTTGAGCATTAGGGATTGCAGATGGTCGGTCCAGCTACCGTAAAAGCTATAGAGGAGCCGACCAAGGATTTTGAGGTTCACTGCTATGAAGAGGGTTATCGTTGTTAATATTATTAGGCAGATTATGAAGGAGAGCATATTGGCGGCTTCAGGGAGGACGCGCATGCTGTAGACTGACTGTAGCGCTGTTAGTAGGTTGAATCGTTTGGGGAGAGAAGGAATAGGGCAGTTACGGTCATGAAGGTCATAGGAAGGAAGGTTACTGAGAAGAGCGTTAAGAGACGGATGTTGTTGTTTTGGATGGCGGCGAGGCGGGCTTCTGCTACCGAGGATGCAGAGAATAGCTGTTGGTGGTATTACATCACATGGTTAGTATTAAGACTTATATATTCCCGCCCTATCTCTTCTAGAATTCCACTCACCCCATCACTGAGCCCTTTGACCTCCTGCCGCTTCCGCTCGATACGATCACGGATCTTTTCAAATTTGGCCACGTGCTTCGCTGCGATATCACACATCTCACGATTAAGTTACTCCATAGTTGGTACATCCTGCAGGCCAGAACCCCCCTCCCGCCCACGCCTGTCGACGCCTAGAATGTAGAACTTTTCAAATATGTGCGGGAGGAATTGAATTGTTTCCTCTATGGTCTCTGAAAATACTCTTAGGGATTGCAACGCCCAGAAGTAACGTTTCGAGTTATTGAAGTTCTCATCATCGAATAAGAATTTTATCCTTGCCTCTTCGTCAAACAGGACTGAGTTCTAAATGCATAATAATAGAAATACACTGTCAGCTGATACTGTACTTGTAGTGCTTGCACCAAATTGATATGGGTTAGATGGACCAACCGTAACGCTAATCTGCCTATCAAGTTCATTTAAAACTTCATGCCATTTCTCCCTTATCCCATCGAGGCAGCTCTCAACCCAAAACCGTAACGACAACGGCTCAATCTGTGTGTTTATCCCAGTAATATCGTTCCTTAGGCAATGCATCCGCGGAGGGTTGATGGCGATCAGTTGCCAGAAATTCCGCTCCCGTGGACTTAGATGGACGTTCTCCCAATCTCCAGATATAGACGTGAAGGAGAAAGTAAGTTTATCCTGACGGATATATTTGTCGTCGCCATCGTGTGTTGGGAAACCGCTTGTGAAAATGCCGGTTTCTGAGAGCGGGGCGCAGTCCTTCCTGGGGCGGGATCCGTGGACTTGATAGAAGGAGAGGGTCGTCGACCAGGTCTATAGTAAGATCATATTATAAAGCTCATTTAGTAAATACATAGCATAGGGTCAATTAGCAGTGTAACTTGTATGAACTTACTGTGCGATTGGCTTCACCGAAGGAGCTGCTATGGAAGAATCGGTCTTCACTGTTGGTACTGATGTGCCGGCGCAGAGCCAATACATCATGTGGCCTCTCGCAATACTGATATGAATCTGGACTGTCTCTTAATTGACTCATAAAAATCGTTGCGATTGTGCTTGGTGTAATCTCGCGGATGACTATCTCACGCCCTTGGGCACAGGTATTCGATCTCTATTTGTTTGAAAAACATCAGTGACCCTAACAGCCATTGCATTGGCGAAAATTACTGGTTTCTTCAATCTTTTCAAGAAATCAAGACTGGTGAGCCCACTCCTGTGCCAAACAATCCTCTCGCCATGATCCCTGGCCCTAGACAGCGAAAGCAAATCCAGCCCGTAAAAGTCACGGACGTGAAATGCAAAGCTACCATCACTCAACTTCTCATGCGTCATAGGATCACCAGGTACTCCATCTGGTGTCACTGGACTTCCACGGCCCTCTGGGCCACGCTCGAAATTTAGCATATTGATCTTACCAAGGATATTCTGCGTGAGAAACGCAGTCCCTCTATCGGGGTGCTGGCTAAACATACACGTTAGTATATGAAATTGTGACGGGTTTCATGAGCTCGGAGGTACAGACCTACAGCTCGGAGGATATTCCCGCCATAAATTATCAAAAAACACAACTTTTCTCTCGCTAAAGCTATCGTCGTCCCAATCAATGTCCCAACCCTGAGGAAGATACGCACTAGCCACCTGGCTCATAACACCCGGGAAAGGTCCATATGACATTTTGGTTGATAGGAGAGAGCTGATAGGATATGATACCACTCGAGAAAAGTGCACCGGTAATTTAGAGTTTATAACTGGCGGCAGCAGATATCATATATACAAGCGGTAAGTGCCCCCGGCCCGCACCTTCAGGACCGCCTCCCCCCAGAGGCAACCCTTCGCAACCGTTCCGTGCCCCGTCTTTGACTTGCCCATGCTCCTGGTGTGTGGGGAGACTGCGCCCGTTCCCTGCAATCAATCTCTCGGCCGATCATAATTCCTAAAGAGCCCTGCGATCATGATCCTAATGTTGGGTAGCACCCGACACAGCCTTGCCGTTGACCCGTTATGCCTGGGCTTCCCTGATATTCAGCCTTGCCAGAAGAAAAGCACTCCTCGCAACTCCACTAGAGAACACTATCGACACATACTAATAACACTCCGCTTCGGATAACTCGCAATCATATCATAAGAAAGGGCATCCATCTACTCGAGTAATGCTAAATGTGAGGCGTTTCTAGCTGCGGTGGGCTTACTCTAAAATCTAGGTGAGAAGTAATAATTTCAAACAAGGCGCGAGATTTGGTTGGCTGGTAGACGACCCTGTTAGTACAAGTATATGATAAGAACCCGAATACAGGAGAAGATAAACGTGCTCGGACGTTAGAATTCCCCCTTCTCTACCACCCGAGGGGAAATACAACCCAAACTCAGCCTCTAGTTGAGTCAAAACAAAAGCAATACACACAACGTCCTATCAGGAGAGGCAACTACAACGTCCTAGCACATTGATCTTCTATTTGGGCCTCTGTGGTACGGTATGTGTGTGGCCTGGGCCTTAAAGTGTGCGTTAAGTGCCGCCTTGCTCAAGAATGCTTGTTTGCTTGCAGCTTACCCTGGGAAGAAGGGTATCGCCGTGCTTGATCTAGAGGATAGCACTACGTGTACACTACTATAAGCTACCAATCAACAGTCCCTCAATACCAGGTATGATAATCCTAGAAGTATGAACGCTTAATTGATCCTAAGGAAAATACGATTGTGCGTATTTCGGCCCCCCCCCGCCGGGTGCGCTTTCGGGGTCACAGCCCAGATTCCGAGATATCTCGGCTGACTGTTTCCATTACCAAGCGCTTCAAGATGGTGCATTGGAACACCCACAGCGCATGTCCACCTCTGCGCCGAGAGTCCCACACTTGGTACCCGGAAGAGAGTACCTTTCTTCACACCAAATCAGCCAGGTCAACTCCTAAGGCATTCCGCATTACCAGGTGGGAAAGGTTACGGTTGAGAACTACGGTTGAGTTTTAGCCACTTTTTTCCCAAATATTTGGCTTCCTGCTCAAACAAGACTTAGTAAGGCACCAAGTGTGAGATACGATATCAGGGGGTCGTGAGGCTTGAGACCCTCAGCTCAGCTGCCAGACCTTGGACGATTCGGATGGATGAGACCTAACTTATAGTCTCCTTACCACGGACCGTTACGCATGCCCCACCCATTACCCTTACTTTAAACCCTCTCTATAACTGAAGCTAGCTCATCGAGCTTTGGGACACACGGGTATAGCCACTGGAATCCCTGAGCCTCAACTGGGGCAACATCGCCACAGTAAGCTAAGGTCTCATAGCAGAAAGAGTGGGACCGTTCTCTCGAGATAAAACTAAGAGCGACAGAAGACCGTACTTGTTGTAAATCGAACACCTAGAAAACACCAAATCACCAGATACCCAATACCAAACATACGAAACTCACCGTTAGCTCGCTGTGAAGTTAGCTGTTGCCCCCATAATCACGCATAATCACTCATCCACTCCAATAGGAGAATACGAAAGACTGGACACGGACTAGGACCTAGCACACCGTCTCCGACTTTTTGCCACCAGAGCTCCAATTTACCAGAAGAAACGAGCCACATAAATTAAGGTATCCTCGGGAAAAAGTAACAATGAAGTACACAATTACTGCCCCCTCGATCCACCCTAGTACGCGAAAATCTCACACACCCTAGCATTCCATCCCTCCAAGCGCAATATCATCCCACAGCAATGCCTCCCACACATCCTATGCCAATCCAATCAACTAAGTCCTCCTTACCCCTGCAAATCCTCCACCGTTTCCATACCCCTATTGAAGCGAAACCATATGTTCTCAACACATACGCCGAATTCCCCGTTCCTATCTCCACCCTTTCACCTCCAGCAGCATTGTTTCGCCAAAATATACTGATAGGGCCGATCTACGGCTTTCGTTTTATGAACCGTACGAAACGATTCTCCTTTCGAAGGTATTTCCCAGCAGTCTTTGGATGAATCGGAAGCCCCGATTCTTTGACAAGTTCTTGCAAAGTGGCTCGAGGATAGGCATCGGATAGTCGCACCAGTCTCCGCTTATCCATCTCATCAAGCTTCGACTTCATACCGCGTCGACTATGAAGTTGTGGGATGATATCGTCGTCTACCGTAAACCGACGCCATATGTTCGCCGCCTGCGACTTTGAAATTCCGGTCTCTCGTTCGATAGATCGATAACTATGGCCATTACTCCTAAGCTCGACAACCTTGAGCCTCTCCGGCAATGTTGCTTCGCGTCGTTTTCCGTCTGCTTCTCGTGGCATGATGATTTGTGTGGAGCGTTTCTGTGCGGAGTTTCTTTGTGTTTGTGTGCGATGGTGTTGGCAAGGTTCTGCCAAGTTTGGCTTCCAGTCAGTTGAGTTCCCCTATTGACGCCAAGCCGCCAAGCAAACCCCAACTCGACCCAACCACGCCCCTTGCCCATCCGAACACCTAAACCACCGAAACACAAACCATCCCGCAAACCATCCCGCAAACCATCCCGCAAATCAACCAAACATTTTTCCTGGGGGGAAGACAAAAACCACAACCGCCACAACCATCACAACCATAACCATCTACCTACTTAGCTTCCCCACATCCCGTCTCTTCTAGGTATAGCGACAATGGAACATCACGCGCGCCCGTCGCCACATTCTCAACGCGTTTCCCATGGCCAAGGCTACGGACCACCACCCACCGCCGCACGCAGAGGCCCAGGCCCCATGCTCGGAAACACCGCAGTACCGCACCAATCCGCGCTCTCGCAGCAGCAATTACACCAGCAGCATCAGGCGGCGCTGGCAGAACGAGAACTGGCGAAGAGACGGGCGAGGAAGCCGACGGATAAGATGATCCCCGACGGTGTCGATGAGATTGTTCCCAATGTAGCGTTGTATAAGGAACTTAGGGATATGGAGAGGAGGTACGATGCGACGATTCTGAGGAAGCGGTTGGATGTCCAGGATGCGGTTAATAGGAATGTCAAGGTTCGTCTTCCTCGCAAGAGAATATGGGGAGAGTAGAGCTGATAAAGAACTATGGTAGAATTACAAAACCCTTCGAATATTCGTTTCCAATACTGCAAAAGACCAGCCATGGCAAAATTCTGATCGCCCGCTAGATGAAAACGCATTCGATTTTGACACCGGCCAGATCCCGACATTCCGTGTAAGAATTGAAGGCAGACTACTCGAGGACGAAGAAGACGACGCAGCAGAAGTCGACCCGGACTCTGACCTCAATCTCGAACCCACACCCGGATCCACAGACCCTATCCAACCGCCCAAGAAGAAATTCTCGCACTTCTTCAAAGGGATCACCGTCGAGCTTGATAGAAATAAGGATATCCACCCGGAAGGTAACGTTATCGAGTGGAGAAAGCCAGCACCGAACGCGCCACCAGGTGCAATTCCTCAAGGGCCGCTGGAATTTGACGGGTTTGAATTTGAAAGGAAGGGCGATGAGAACGTTAATTGCACTATTAAGCTTATCCGAGACGAGGTTCCGGACAGATTCAGATTAAACCCTGCTCTTGCAGACTTGCTAGACACGAAGGAGGACACTCGCGCGGGTATAGTCATGGGGATCTGGGAATACGTACGGATTAACGGTCTCCAAGACCCCGATGAACGGAGAAACATCAATTGTGACGAGAATCTAAAAAAGGTTTCGATCCTCCCTACTTCCCACCGCTACCACCATCACCACTCCATCTCTGCGTTCTGCAGCCTCTAACATGACAAACAAACAGATTTTCAGCCAAGACCGCCTCTACTTCCCCCAAATTCCCGAACTAACCCTCGCCCATATCCTCCCGCTGGAGCCCATATCAATCACCTACACCATTCGCTGCGATGTCCCACAGCACTTCTCCCCCGCAGTCTACGACGTGGCCGTCTCCGTCGACGACCCCATCCGGGCCAAAATGAGCGCCCTCCTCGCCTCTCCGTCCAACATCCAAGGCCTGCGCGAGATCTCCGGGATCGACGAGCAAATCGCGCTGCTCGTCCAGAGCATTAACCACTCCAAGGCGAAGCGTGACTTCTGGCACGCCATGAGCGTTGACCCGGCCGGTTTCGTGAAACGCTGGGTCAGCTCGCAGAAGAGGGATTTGGACACGCTCAACGGGGAGGGTATTGGCGTTGGCGTGGAGGACGAAGAGATGAGACGGAAGGAATTCTTTGATAAGGTTGGGGAGAATGTGTATCTTTTGTTGTCGAAGCAGGCGCAGAAGCAGGGAGGGCAGTAGTGGGAAGGGTAGATGGGCAAATGTACTTTTACGATGGATATGAACGGATAGATGTATGGTATTGTAATTGGAAAGCATGTTCTATCATCACGAGATTTTGATTTATTCATTCTATGTGGGCTATGACATTTACAACAACCATCCCCCAACGCACCCATCCAATCCACCACTACCTACCTATATTACCGTAAAAACCAGAACAATTAGACCTCACGTCAGTCATCCAAAAACCCCCTCCTTTGTATCAAGAGAAGAAAGACACAGCGAAAAAGAAAAAAGAACCACCCTTCACCCCTCCACTAAGGCAAATAAAAGGAAATTTACGCCCAGCCCTATCGATAATACTAGAAAAAGCCTCCAACTCCAACGTCCAGCATCAGGTCCAATCAACCAATATTCCAGTTCAGTTTTTATAATATCATACAACACGGCACGAGGAGCACTGTATACTGTACAAGTAGATCAAGCACACCCTATAATATAAACCCCGATTAGCCCAAGCCCCACCATCACCGGGGAAGGGGGGGAAGAAGAAGATAAAAAGTGAAGTGCTCATATAGATCGTTTGAGTTCAATTCTCATCACTGACTTCTTTCTTTCTAAAAAAAGGGAAAAGTCTGAGAGTGGTGCATGAAACATTTCTTAATCATTGCGGGGGAGTGGAATGGAATGGGATGGGATGGGATGGGATGGAATGGGATGGGAGTAGAAGGGGGAAGATAGATGGATGGATAGACTGACCTTGTGTATGTTCGTTAGTTGATTGGTTACGAAGGTGATGCTATGGTGGTGATGGTTGTGGTGGTGTTGGAGTTCATTTTTTTTTTCTTTCTTTCTTGCGGAGGAGGTTAAAATAGTGTTTTGCGATGCCAAGAAAGCATGGGGCTTTGAGAACAGCCCTAAGTTAGTGGGGAACCCTAATATGGGGATGGTAAATTGTATCATACTTCCTACAAATACCGATAAGGCATGGGGAGAGAGGTACACATCCTTGTATCATATTAATGATACGGTAACCACCCCCTTCCACCTCCACCACCTCAATTCCCACGCTAAACATGGCATCCTCCCTATCCCCCGGGCCATTAACCCCCCACCGCCTCCGCCCCTCCGCAACCACCACCAGCACAACCAACACAACCAACCTCACACCCAGCAACACCACCACCCCCCTCCTCCTCCCCCGCCACTCCCCATCTTCAGTCCTACACCTACACCACTCCGAAGACCCTCTGATCTTCCAAATCGGCACACGAAACCTCCAAGCCGGATACCCAAGCGAGCCGCACCCGCGCTGCATCCTCCCCTGGACCAATCCCGAATTCTGGAAGCGCTCGGGTGACCTGTGGGGTCAGGGAGGATGGTACTCGCCGACGGGCACCTCATCCACTGCGCGCGGGGAATTATGGCACAACCCGGAGACCATCGAAGACGTACTTGAGCGGGGTGTGAGGGTGGCATATAATAAGTACTTACTGCTGGATTCAAAAACGCGGAGGATAGTTTTATTGGTGAAGACGGAGATGGACGTGGGTGTGCTGAGCAAGGTCGTCAAGAGCCTATTCGTACACTTCCAAATGCCAGCCGTGATGTTATTGCAAGAGCCCGTTATGGCGGTTGTTGGAGCGGGGGTTAGGAGCGGGGTGGTGCTGGACGTGGGCTGGAATGAGGCGGTGATAAACGTAGTCTACGAAATGAGAGTGGTAGGCACCGGTAGACGTAGTCGCCGCGGGGTCCGCACGTACAGGGACATTTGGCGGAAATTCCTCCAAGAAGAATATTCCTCCTCCTCCTCCTCCGGCGGCGGCGGCGGTAGCGACGACGAAGAAAACGAAATAGAAGACTGGGAAATAGAAGAAATCCTCACAAGAACCGGCTGGTGCCAACCATTTTCCCGCTCCACCTCCCACCACAAAGACGAAACAGCAATAACAATCCCCCTAACAACACCCACACCCTCAAGCACGTTAACACTCCCCTTCAGCAAACTGGCCACACCCGCTGAAAAAACCTTCTTCGCAACCACAACTACAGACTCACCCACCCCCGAGTATCCCGACGATGACGACTACGCTCTCCCAGAGCTCGTGTATCGCGCCCTTCGCGACTGCCCCATTGACGTCCGCGCTGCAGTCATGCAGCGCATCATTATCACCGGCGGGGGGAGTTATGTACCCGGTCTGAAAAAGCGGGTGATTGATGAGGTCCGTGTGTTGGTAAAGTGTAGGGGATGGGAACGTGTCGGGAGGAGGGTCGTTAAGAAAGGGAAGGGACAGATGCCCGCGCAGGAGGTGGGAGAGGAAGGGGGGTATCAATGGCACAGGGAGGATACGGTTTCGTCGGAGGAGCAGAGGGATAAAAGCAATAAACAGGAAGCGGAGGATACTAGCGGCCGTGGCAGGATCGCCGGCGTGGAAAGTTTTGGGAGTTGGGTTGGAGCTAGCCTTGTTGCTGGGATGAAGGTTCGTGGGACTATTGAGGTTGAAAGAGAGAAGTTTTTGGCTGCGGTGGCGGCTGGGGGGACGGGATTTCCGTTAGATGTTTGATGCCGGTATATGGTTTGCGTTGTGGGTGTGTTTTAAGTTTGACTTTTTTCCTCAAAAGAGGTCATGGTGGTGATTCCGCCACCAGATTCCTATGCTAAACTAATATAATCAAACCAAACCAAATCCAACTACCGTTGGTAAGGTATGTTGGTAATGGTGATGGCGATGCTAACTACAGTACTGTACAAAGTGCTCAAGAAGAGAGCCAGTATTTTTTTCTTCTTTTTTCTTTTTTCTTTTTTCTTCTTTTTTTTGACATATATCTTTCGCACCTTATTCCTCTTTCCTTTTCGGTTGAGGAATAACACAAAGACGAGAAGTAATCCCACCAACGGTAGTGGGAAACGCCCGGAATAAAGCTTTAGAAGGTGAAGAGAAGGAAAGGAAAAGGGTAGGAAAAACGAATGAACCCATCCATCAAGAAATGGGGTGAAATACTCGAAACGCCTTGCCCAAGAAATGTCTCGTATAAAGAGAAAGAGGGAAGAAGCCAATCCCTACGACACTTTTAGTACAACCGAAGTAGATAAGTAAACAAAACGAAACCAAGGGACGGCCCACGCCATCCGCCCATCCTATCCCATCCAATGAGGCAAATAAAATAAGCCCGGTTGATAGGTTAATCCACTCCGTGACCAATAGATAAAGGAAACAAAACGAGGGAGAAAAGGGAAATGAAACACTCGCACGCTGCCAATAAGAGTAATAAGAAGCAAAGAGCACCACAGCTCAGGTGAAGCTCCCAAAATAAGTCCCGCTGCCAAACATGGCATCCTTATAATGCCCAATCGTCCCATGCAGCAGGTCTGTGGAATATTTCTGACCAGAAGGCGAAGCGGTGGACGAGTGCGTTCTAATGAGGTCTTCCATCAATTGAGAGAATGTTTTTGGTACACGGGTGTTATTGTCACCACTACTACCACTACTAGTAGGAATAGGGATTGATGATGATGGTGATGGTGATGGTGATGGTGATGATGATGATGATAGTGATGATGATGGTGATGATAGTGGTGGCGACGATGGTGATGAGGATGATGAGGATTCCGTCTTGTGTTCAACCGCTATTAAGAATGAAAAACGTCCCCATGGTTAGTTGCTAGACTACACTCGCAAGACTTTGTTCTCCCCTCCATCCGTTCGATTTATCGGCTTCACCGGAAAGAAAGTATTTCCGATAGCAACTCAGAATAGATGGGTAAGACATGTTCCTTCCTTTCCTCTTATCTCTTCTCCCTCTCGTTTCAAACGTAAGCAAGCAAGCGTAACATACCCCCAACAGTAGAAGCAATAGTAGCAGCAGTAGCAACCGGCAATGGCCCAACTATCTTTCCAGATAACCCAGAGGAGCTATATTGTTGCCGAGCAACAACAGCGGCACCTTGCCGAGGCAGTGCGATGGTCGTCTTCGGGCCGGGGTAGGATAGCCCCCGTCTCAGGTAGAGCTGTCGGCGAAATTGCTCGACTTCGGCTTCAACCTCTGCGACCGCCTCCTCCGGGGATTGAGGCGGCGGTGTTAACGAGGGCATCGGTGTTTCGACCCACCCGCGATGATCACGATGATGATGAGAAGAGAGTAGAAACATGGTCGCGGCGGGAGAAATAGTGGCCGTTGCAGTGGTCATAATTTTAATTTTCAAATTTTTACTAGAGGGAAGTGGAAAGAAGAGGAAAATTAATAAAGGAGAATAAAGGAAAAAAGGGGGGAGAGAGGAAGAGGGCGAGAGAGAGGGGGGAAGCGAAGGGTATGTAAATTATCGTGGGTGTGTAAAACGTTGGGCTTAGGATTGGATTGGGGGCTGGCTGCTGGTTGGACTGGCTGAAGTGAGGAAGCGAACCTCGTGAGCAGAGCCCAAGTCTCGACTCGACGATGCGAGGAGACGAGCACCGCAGGAATAACTTTTTTCTTACTCGTACAAGTTCAGTGCAGCAATACAATACGGGTATTGTACTCGAATAGTACATGTTCTGCCGGGACAAATTCCCAACTTACCCATACAGCACAATACGGAACGCCTTGCCTACGCCGCAAACTTTTTCCCCTCCTCCTCCAGCCTTTAATTTGTCACGATAGAGGCCCGTGCGAGATCATCACCCCTCACTCGAACGCATTGGATAAAGTTCTTCCTTCTCGTGAAAAAAATTTCCTTCCTTTTTTCTTCTTTCCTTTTCTTCTTTTCTCCTTTGATTTTCTCCCCATCGAATGCAGGCTTACCTGTCTACCATACATAACCTGGGCATCCATTGCTGGCGAGACGAGTCTACAGTTAAGTCGACCGGCTGTTTCGAAGGGGAAGCAGAACAATTCACCCACACCTCACCTCAGGGTGCCCTACCCTCCGCCAATCAATCATGCATCAACAGCAAAAAGCAGCACGAAATCGCATACAGCTTACGAGGCGGCAGAAAACGGAGGGGACATTTAACCAATCTCAATTGCCGTTCATGCTTCTACTGTGCTGGCAATGGTTGAATAGGTTACCCTATCCATCCCCTGGTGATATAATATACTTGTAACTGCGCACGAATGGCGGGGATAGTATTTTCTCTGAGGGTGCCCGCACCCGCTCAGGCTCTGCGGTGAGTGGGAGGGGCAGGCGATCCATCGTTTTAGCGGAGAGAAGTGATATGCATTTCTTTAGCTCCGTTGTACGGTATGTAGCTTTACGGTATTTGTTACTGGTGCCCTATCGCACAAGTTACTATGGTATCATATCATGTGGTAAGCAAACGCATCGGTAAGAATCACTGGACTATTGCTATTACACGTCAATTGAATCCTTCATTCAGAAAGGAAAAAAATCGGCAATAGCTACGATACAGTACAAATACGAGGATTATCACCGACATGTCACCCCAAAACACACACAGGCACTGTGCTCGAGCGATACCAGTAACATGGGGGAAAAAATTACTTGAGCCCAACGTATCGTATGAGAACTACCGGTAGGGGATCCCCCCGCTATCGCTTAACTTATTGTGAAGCCTCCCCACCCCACGCCCATTATTTCAAAAACGACCGTCTCCACCACCACCACCTACCTACCTATTGATTGATCATGATCATGATCACGCCGGAGTCACGGCACACCTCCTTCGTTCAAGCTTCCGCAGTCGTTTGATTGGACTGGATTGGATTAACTTAGCTGGCGGGGGGATCGCTGGATGCGTTATTATTATTGTTCGGTATCTGTTCGTGGCTATTGGTTGTCACTCATTCGCGCGCTCTATCTATCTACATAAGTGAATGCCACAAAGCAGACGGGTGGAGATTGTGGTATTAGGTATAGGTGGTGGTGGAGCTCCTGGGCGGGGGGGGTTATGGGTATTTGTGGGGGAGATTTGGGGTAAGTTACTGTGCCAGTATTTGTGGAGAACGCTTTCGGGGCTCCGCCAGTAGTTGCTGAGTAGGAAAGGTTACCCGGCCTTGGCCTTGGAAGGAACGGATAATATGCTGGACGGGGCCTGATCTACGATGTTAACTACCGGTGCCGGTAGTATCATGGCCTCTCTCTGCACGAGTGCACCGTATTTGCTCTCTTGTTTCTTTTACTCAATCGCCGGATTAGGCTTGTGTTTTGCGTTTCTCTTGGTTGGTGCATTATGGTACCACCAACGGAAACGCAATCTGGATCCAATTCAGCGACTTGAGTGCCGGTATTAGATAATTTCTGCTAGGCGTCGTTTACCAGAGGAGTGGGAGTGAGCCAGGTGATTTCGATTTTTGCTGGCTAAAATTTGGTGAGCCGAGTGAAGGTTAGTCTTGGCTTTGTTTTTGTTTTTTGAAGGTGGAAAGGAGTTAGGCTTGTCCTCTACTCCTGCTGCCACAGTGGCCCCACCATACACTGTTCTCTAAGTGGCCGAAATGACCCACGAGCCAATCACGCCCCCTTCGCATCCTCAACCCTCGGCCCCCTTCCAAATTTTAGTTATCGATACCAAGACAAGTGTGATATTCACCTGCATAAATTTAACAGATAATTTTCTAATATCTGGAGAGTTATTAGTTAGTAGGAGGGAAGCTCTTCTACAGCGCTATACTATCAAATCGCTCATAGGAAGTTGTAGCAGTTAATAAGATAATTTAGTTAGGCTGCTAAGTTAAAACCATTTGTCTTTTGAGTAAGTTCACTAACTTATGTTTGAAGGAGAGGTACTATGGGAGGAGAGAGAAAGGAATCCCGAGGAGTAAGGCAGTCTAGGAGGCTACCGTGCTATAAATACAAGCACGACATAGTAGATCCCCCGTCAAGTCATAATACAAGAAGCGGTCCCCCCCCCCGCTTGTGCCAAGCGGGGGGTTGCGCTTGTCCGGGTGTTGGTGGAATGGGATGCGAGTGATTATGTGTGAAGGATTGGAAGGAAGGGGGGAGGGGGGCTGATTTCGTATCTCACATACTACCTTCTCTTGCTAGGACCGTTCCGAGGTTTACAAAGCCTATTTCAGGTGATACTAGACCCCCGAGAGTGACGTGCCCCAAACAAGACATGATGTTAGCTCCCTAGTCGCTACGTACCTGCCTACATGTATTACTATTTCTAAAAATCATACTTTAATAGGATACCTAAACACCTCTTCAAGATTTGTCTCCTATAGTCCAGCCTGTGAAAGCAAGTATTAAAACAAAAAAATCTTGAATTATAGGTAAATTTTAAGCTGATTCTCTTTACTACTCTATAATGGAAAAAGTAACTGGTTACATACTTTTTCAGGATAAAAAGCGTGCAAGAGAAGACGATATACTGCGCTACCTGAAAATTTCTACACTACTACTGTCTCATTCTAATGCCTGATAACTCCGGTTCTGGATTATTATTATCGTTCGTTATCCTATTTTGCTGCGCAACCCTAAATTTCTAGGGATAGACGGACCATCGATAGGCTGGTACTTTTTGCCATTACTCTTCTAACTGAAGGAGTACAGCTCCTTGTATGAAATTATGGTACTTCGGTTTTCTTTCCGTGAGGGTGGACTACCGTAAAAACCCGCGAAATCCACTATCGGATTATCAGCGGAAATTAGCTTGGTAGCCTAGGAATGGTCTAGCTTGAGAATTTGAAAGTTGCGAATACCAGTCAATGAGAACCAACAAGTTCTGAGGGTTGATCTTATACTATGTCAAGGAAACGCTTCCCCTTCCCAGGAGCCTTTGTCTCGGAATCTGGAAATTGCAGTGGTGGCGGGGGGAGTGGATTTCATGGTTTTTTTTTTACGGTAGTAATGGAATTGCTCGGTAACCGATTCTGGGAGCGGGTGATATTCTGTGATCGGAGAACCTCGGCCTCGGCTCCTGCTCGGTTTTAGGGCCCCCGCTAAAAGTTTAAGAGAACTCACGATCTTATGGTAATGCGCTAGTATAGGAGAGCTCTCTTGGAGCTTGCGGCTCTGTTTGATGCTTGTATCAAGACTCTGCTGTGGTAGTATAATACTTGTAGTATCATAGCGCCTTGCCTAGAAACGAAAGAAGAAAGGAATATTAGACGATGGTACACCTGAAAAGCGTCAACAAGTAAACTAATACCCATTGCTTAGCCTCTAGAAAATAGTACACTCAGACTAAGAAATCCTATCGGCTAATCCTGCTCCCAAGTCATGCTATGACGCAAACCTGTTCAACCGGGTAACTCCCCCCGTTATGAAGCTCTTTTCTCCGAACTCCCGACATCCACCACTAATTCACCTTTCACGACTCAATTGCGTATCTAATGGCCCGTAACTTATCCATTTACCGTCCTGGGGCCTCTTCAACAGCGTGGGTCTGTTCTAACTGCCGCCTCAGCCCTATACGCGGCTCACGTCACTTTTCCATAAAACCCGACCTCCAGCCTCCGCCGGCGGGTCCCAAGCCAACGATAAACCTCAAGTCAATCCGCGAGTTCCCAGAGTACTACCGCCAGAACTGCCTGAACCGGAATTACCCCTCACTTGCAGATGCGCCCGAGCGGATAATTGCTCTTCACGGGGAGTGGACGGGACTGCAGAAGGGGTTGAGGGGTGATAGAGCACGTCAGAATACGCTCTCGGCACAATTGCGCTCCAGGAATCCGCTCATGCAGGATCCACACGGCGGGGGAGATAAAACAGAGGTTGCTGCTGAGGGACGGGAAACAAAGGAAGGTTTATTGGCTGAGGCGAAAGATATAAAGGCTAAAATCTCGGAGGTGGAAGAGAAGGAGAGGGTTTTGGAGAACGAGATGAGAGATCTTGCTATTCAATTACCCAACTGGACGCATAAAGAGTCACCGGTCGGGACTGAGCCAAAGATTCTCGGGTATATCAATCCTGAGCTTGCCCCCCCGCCACAGCGGACGGATCCTCCTATTTCGCATACCCAGATTGGTGCAGAGTTACATTTGTTGGACTTTTCGGCTGCGGGGACGGTTTCTGGGTGGGGGTGGTATTACCTGCTTAATGAAGCGGTGCTACTGGAGCAGGCATTGATCAATTATGCGCTTTCGTTCGCAATGAAGAGGGGTTGGAAATTGGTTACCCCTCCGAATATTGTATATTCGCATATGGCCGCGGCATGCGGGTTTCGTCCGAGGGATCAGCATGGCGAGCAGCAGATATACACACTTGACGGAGCGGAGGGGAAAATTCAACATTGCCTTGCAGGGACGGCCGAGATCCCATTAGCTGGGATGTACGCAAACAAAACCTTTTCAGAAGACCAGCTCCCAGTGAAGTTGGTAGGAGTCGGAAGAGCCTATAGAGCGGAAGCGGGAGCACGAGGAGCAGAGAGCAAAGGCCTCTTTCGAGTCCACGAATTTACAAAAGTAGAACTATTTGCCTGGGGGCCGCCCGGACAAGAAGAATTCTCCATCCCCAAGAACGAACCAACCACAACCGCAGCTACGGGAAATCCTGAACTTACCTCTACCACTACTACCATTGGAGGAATCTCACCCATCATGAAGCCCACCAACAATACCATAACCTCCACCTCCCTCTTTGACGAAATGCTCGACCTCCAAAAATCAATAATCTCCTCTCTCGGCCTCCACGCCCGCATTTTGGAAATGCCGACAACGGACCTGGGAGCCTCCGCCAGCCGCAAGATCGACATAGAAGCCTACATGCCCTCGCGCGAGGCCAAGGACCCCTGGGGTGAAATCAGCAGTCTGAGCAACTGCACCGATTACCAGAGCCGTCGGTTGAACACCCGTGTCAAGATGGCCAGGAGGGGTGCTGCCGGCGGAGTCAAGTCTGAGTTCCCGTGGACGCTGAATGGGACTGCGGTGGCCGTGCCTAGGGTTCTTATGGCGATCTTGGAGAATGGGTGGTCAGAGGAGAGGGAAGGGGTTGTTGTGCCGGAGGTTTTGAGGGGCTATATGGGTGGATTGGAGTTTATTGGGAGGAAGAAGTATGTAGGTGGTGAGAAAATGGAAAGTTAAGTGGGGGAGAATTGTACCATAACTCTTTTTCTTTCTTTTTTGCTTCTCTATTTTCCTAGTGGCTGTGTTGGACTTGAGAGTTATCTTATTTACTCTGTGATATGGAAGGGGTAGGACATCAAAATGCTCAGGTGTCAAAAGGCGATAGATATCAGTTTAGTTAGATTCCCATTGCTCTTGAGATATTCACTCCATCCATTTTCTTCATTTCTTCGGTTCCAAGCCACAGCTCTAACGCTGCCATGTATTTTATTTCTTCTCGAGCAACATACATTCAACGACGCGGGAGTTCTTTCGAAGGTGTCTTAGCTACCACTACACCGAAAGCCCCTAAGTTAAACAAGAATAAAAACGTTAACTCACTCACAGCATTCAACGGTCATATCTACCTACCGCACCTCCGTGACTAAGCCGGAGTCTAGAAGTCACCCGCCTGGCTGATTACTCTCGAGCCAGCTAGCCCGCTAGCCGCAATCCTACGGGCTAGATGTGCTTAGCCATGAGGAATCACTCGTTTCTCAGAAGAACGGCATCCCCGCTCAAGTTTGCTCTCAGGGTGTTTGCGGCGCCCCGGACGGGATCACCACGCATCGAGAATATCATGGTATTCCTATGCTATACACTTACCAATACACGGCGCATGAGCGGATCCTGTCCTCCTGTGGACCAAACCGCCATTTTTTAGTTCGTTGGTGAAGAACAATGATTAGTATTCAATTGCAGACGGGGGGAGGGGAGGGATACCGTTGTTAGATATCTATTGGTTGTCAATGTTTACTTAAAGTTATTTCTTTCTTGGGAATGTGTTAGTTGCTGTGGTAAATTCGATTTTTAGTAGTAGTAGTCGTGTAAACTATGTGATGTTGGTATCCTTAGTCTCCAGAGGAAAAAAATAAAATAAATTTAGATTCACATGTTGGTAATATGAGTATTCGCTCCGACTGTAACACCATACGGGCTAGCCAGCGCAGCAATTAGGATATCAGGAACTGATCAGTCCCTGCGTAATCGAATTGGCGGGAGGCCAGGAGATTGGGGAACAAATCTTGCGAGGGGGTCCCAAGCTAAGCCAGGAGAATAAAATAAATTACCCTCCAGGGATAAAGCTGTAAGGTAAAACTAGCCCCCCCCCCCCCTCTCCACCAGGAGGTGGTTGTGGAATCCGACTTGGGCCATTCTCCCAAGCGTGGTGGTGGTGGAGGTCCGTACAGAACGAGTGGGAAAGAGCAAAAAAAAGCAACAGGAGATCCTGACTACCATACAGACCCTCTAGTATCTACCAAAAAGAGACCGAATTAGTTTGTAAAGGTGGGGATTTCCCACCAAATCCCCCCTCCCCTTTAGTATTACCCGTCTTGTAGGATTTGCCAATATCATGATATCTTTTAAGAAGGGGAGCTTGGTCTGAACGGCTACTGCCACTAATAAAGAGGTACAAAATCAGTTCAATATTTATAGCTGGGGCTAGGATCCTTGGGGAGTTTCTGGGGAGATTTTGTTGTTTGGTGTATTTACCACTCTGGGGTTGGCATCGTGTCAATTTTTATGGGGTTGAGGGGGGGCAACTCTTTGTTGTTTGTATAATATGTTATATAGATCTTTAGGCTCTCTTCACGCTTTATTGTAATTTGTATAAGAGGGAAGGGGGAAAAAAAGTACAATATATGGTCGTCAATGTCTTATCATGAGAAATCACTCGTGTTCTTAGCTACTGCTCAGATTGCGGAAGGGAAGCTTACGCAACAGTATCGATCGAGTCCTTGGGCCGGGGTTTGTATATATACTAGCGCGATTCTGCGAAAAGGTACACAATCACTCCTTAGGAAATTTCGAGTATTTTACGAGTATGTATCTAACTAGCTCGAATTGTGCATGAGCTCTTGGGGTGTGTGGGGTTTTTGTGGGCGATAGTAGAATATAGGCAGTCAGTCAGTCAGTCAGGGGAAAAATCTCAAGCCTATCCTAATCTACTTTATCCGTGATTCTTTTTTACCCTGGTACTAAGGAAGAGTCCAGAATTTCAACTAACTTTGCTAAATACTAACAATGCTGGATTGACTTTCTAAAAGGAAGAAAGTGAGAAACATATAGAGAAGCAAACACGGTGAAATCATCAGGCTGTAGGAATGCGTACACGGCATACACGTATGCATTCTGGGAACAAGTGTGGGCAACATAGTGCGACATAAGGTTCAAGCCAGTATATAGATCGCCGTAATGATTAAGATTAAGAAGAGCACCTTCGGATGTATATTGTAAAAACTACTCCCTAAAAGCAAACCCACCCGCCCGGCCACACACCCCTCCGACATAGGGGAAAAGAAATAAAAAAAGACAAAAGCGAGCAATATACTACAATACTAGAAAATCATGACCCTACAATCGTACTCCTCCAGTGCGGCTTGAAAAGTAAAAAACACTTCATATAACTCATCAGAATAGCTTTGTTATCTCTGCTCAACCCTGAAGTTCCTATAAAACAAGGGACATCAGAGAAGAGTTCTTATGAGTTGTTTAAGCATCTCATCATATGAGTTGGAATTCCCTCAGTTCCCATATGGACCTTGCTACTGAATGTGAACTACCAATTACCAGTTCAGGTAGAAATGGTGAACACAAACAGGCTGTCCCTTAAAGTTCCTCCACCACCCCATCCATTCCCCACTCCTACCATTCCTCCTCTTTGACCATTCCTCCACCTTCCCCCTCCAACCATTCCTCCACTCCATCCATTCCCCCCCCCCAAACCTTCCTCCACCTTCCCCCACTCCACCCATTTTTCCACCCCGCCCATGCCTACAAGTCCTTCCCCACCAACCGGCCGTGTTGGATTTTTGCTGATTCGTACTTCGCTGTCGTCCTTTTGGTCCGGTCCTGGGATTGTCGTCCTTTGGGTCCTGGGATTGTCGTCCTTACAGTCCTCCGGATGGATGGTTGTCGTTGTGTGTTGAGTGTTCTGTGTTGAGAAGGAAGGAAGGAAGGAAGGAAAGGAGGAAAAAGGCGGAGGCATGGGCTCCTTATATAGACAAACCGGCCTAACAACCCTACCTACGAAAATAAGGAAGCAGGGCTACCACGATACAGAGTGTGATACGTTTCATTATTCGCCGACTGCCCCCCCCGGAGACCCCCCTGTTCAAACCCTATCTATCCTACCGCGCTCTTTCTTAACAAGCACGGGGGAGGGAGATCGATTTCCCCGGCTCCACACCATAATATCATTATTATCTCCGAATGCCTCCTCCTCTCTCCCTGACACGGCCGGCAATTGTATTATTATTCAAGAATCAATCAATCTCACATCCACGAAATCGCTACTATAAATCTTGGCTTAAGACTCTAGAAACGCCGCCCGGCATGTCCAGACCAGAATTGCATCATGGGCCGTAAGTCGAGAACTTGAAAACAAGGATGAAAACTTGAAAGTCTAGACTTCGGATCTTGGGCCTAGCAAACACACTAGGATTTGGATATAGCCTTCTACAATCAGGGTTTCAGATGAGAGTCTGTAAACATGCTATTATAGAAAGGGAAAGCGCTCTGACGGTATCATAGTGTGAAAAAATCTTCCGGATTAACTTAAGCACGAGAGGTTACGTTACTAAATGTCGAGTGAGAATCTATGAGGGTGTTGAGCACCTCCAAACTCTTCCTACTCCCCTCATTTCCCCACCTACTACTCTTCTCGACTTCCCTATTCGACATCTCCCTCCACTCGGCATCACCACTCCTACTATCCCTTAATCTGTGTGCAGATTTCGCAGCATCTTTGGTTTAGCGTGGTTAACGGCGTAGGCTAACCTCAGATCTCTACCAAAGGTACTGTAGTATGGTTATGCGGCTCTTGCTGTGACCTGACCAGTAGAAAACATCTCCGCGATTATGACACTTTGAACCACCCCTAATCTCGGAATATTCTAGAGAACTGAAAAGCGATAAATACAGACGAAGGGAAGGAGAAGAAAAAAAAGACAGCCATCCCTGACGGCCTGGTATGTTAGCGCAGTGTCAGGAACAGCGAGGGCCTGGGAATACATTGGGGGATCTAATAAATCTTAAGTGTTATTTATGAGCTCACGAGGTGTGTGTGTGTGAAGTCACTCCTAGGAGAAGACACCTAGGCGCACACAACGGCGAGGCTATCACAGTGTTGGAACTGGTAGGTAGTATATCATACTAATTGTGTATCGGAATCCGTTTTTGATCAGTGCTGCACTAAAATACACCTCGTCTAAACTCCCGAGTGCGCGGTCGCCACTGATTAGTCGAATGTTAGTAATCTTAGTCTATGAGCCAATCGCTAGGGAGTTGGGGTGGGAGGGTATTTAGATATTCCGGCATTGTATTGTGGTTGGATATATTAACCTATATATATACCTAAGGAGACCCCAGGCTAGCAGTGCTACTCCAGGTTTGGAATTAGAAGAAGCAGACTGTGTGCTTGCCACTTTAATGGAAGAAGGATTTTATAACATAGGTAGCGGGGATTAGGTAGTTTACTGGGTCTTTGGGTTTGCGCCTATTTGTTGTTGCTGGTGTGTTATGTGTACTGTACTGTGCGGTTAATTCTGGGAGCCCACAATACGGTATGTATCACGATTATAGGGACAGTGATTTAAAGGGGGATTTCCGGGTTGGTGGGCATGGGTTCGCAACGTGGGTATTGTTCGTGAGGAGTTTATGTTCCCGTGTAATTGGGGGTGAGGGAGTGGGAGTGTTTTCTATCATATCATACTTGAGACTCATTGGAGCTACTCACTTGAATAATCGAAGTTGTGAGGTTTGGGTCCAACTACACAAATTCTCGCTTTCCTTTTCTTCGTAGTCAGTTAGAGACTTTTGAGAATGAAATGCGCCTTGAATCTCCTTAGTACAGGAGTATAAAAAATGGATATCTCTCAGACACTATATCTCATTGAGTTATAATACTCTTAGCTAACTAAAAAAGAAAAAACATGCCAATCTCAAAAAACCCCCCCCCCCACTTCACATCTCCCTAGGCACAAACTTAAGCGGGCAGGGCCCCAGCTCTACCAAGAAGTAATCCTTCCACCTGTCCCGAAACACCTTGTCATCATAAGACTCGCCAGGCTGGACGTTAAACCTCTGAATAACCCTAGCCACGGCGGTTCGCATTTCGTTTAGTGCAAGAGGGCGGCCGATACATGAATGCGCACCACTATCGTGTCACTCGTTAGGTATTGGGGTATAGAAAGGTGGGAAGGACGTACTATCCAAAAGGGATAAAAGCTCGTTTGTCCTTAACCAACTCCGGCATTTCGGGGGTCCATCTTTCCGGGAGAAATTCATCGGGTCGGGGAAAGTATCTTGCATCTGGTTGTTTGTTAGACCTAGGATACCTTTCGGGTTAGCTAGAGGGAAGGGAGGAAGGAGGACTAGCCAGACATGAGGGCCATAGGAGGAATTCGAATGTCCACGTTTCCGGGAACAAATGTGCCTGCAATAGTATATCCGCTTGGCGGAGTAGTAGCTTGAGGGCCCGTTGGCACGGCCGGCCACATGCGCAGGGCTTCTTGCACTACGCCATTAAGGAATGGGAGAACTGCTGTAGCTGCGCATGTCGGGGTTTCGCCGTTAGGGAAGGCCTCTGTAATTTCCTTGCGCAGTTTCTGTTGCTTCTCCATGTGCGTGGAAAGAAGCCTGAATAGGCACGTCATGGTTACGGACGTTGTGTCTAATGAGCATTCTAGTAAGTTTGAGGTCATGGATGGGTGGTAATTTGAGAAGTATTTGACGAACCTGAGCCTGCTACCATCAACATCTGGGCATTTATCAGAAGTTGAGCATGATTGAATTTCAGGCCGCTTTCTCCGTCCTCGCCGAGGAGGTGAGTGAATATATCTGGACGGTGTTTTCCCATTTTCTGCCGGGCTTCGAGCATCTTCTCGCCCAACTTGTTGAACCCTTTGCTTTCAGCGTCTTGCGGAATATAGGCCCCGATTTCACCTGTTATACTCGGTCAATTGGAGCAGGGAGCCTGTGGATTGGGAAACCGACATAGATTTCTTAACGAACCCAGGACCTAACGGGGCTAGTCAAAAAGCTTTTCTTCGACCTTTCTTTTAGAGCATAGAGGCTTAAATCTTACATTGGAAGCGCGCATCCAGCCATGCAAAAATTTCATATATGAGGGATCGCCAGCTCCGCTCTGCATCGACTCTTCCGGCTTCTGGCCAAACCCAAGATCTGCCATGCTACCCGGCTATCAGCACAATTCCCAAAGTAACATATCATAATCATGGCGACCAAGAACTTACATATCAAAAGCCATATTGTCATAAATATTGACACAGTTAGTCTCTTTACCCTTGAGCTTCTCAAGAGTCGAAATCATCTTATCGACATGATATTCTACTCGGGGGCTATAGCTGGCGACTGTCTGACTGGTGAAACCCTTGTCCCTGCACATCAATCAAATCAATAAAATTTTCAAAATATTAATAACCCGGGTGCAAACCAAATCCGTCTCCATGAAGCATGTATGGCCTTATTTCTCTGGCTAACCAAATGCTTCTCTCCTACAAAGTTTGCAAACTCATAGTAAGGACCTCTGGCCGTAGGCTGAGACCTCCCCCAGATAATCTCGATCGCTTCGACATTGTTAATAGCAAGTTCATTTGGCCCGGTTCGTATAAAGTCACCGTGCTTCCGACATAGATCCCGCACTAGTGGGCTATTCATGCCATTGTAATTGATCCAGGCTTCGTATAGCTTTGACAAGCGCGCAAACCTATTGCCTGGGAAATTTCTGAGAGGATGGAAGTATAGACGGTGTACGATTGTGAAAAATATCAAGCTTGTGAGGTAGCTAATGTTGATTAGAGATATGTGCATAAAGAAGTGCAAAAGCGCACGAGTCCCCGCGTTCTTTAGCGCAAGAACCAAGAGGCCATTCGCGATAGTGTAGAAGAGGATTGATTTCGTGGTTGAGACTTCGGGAATGGGGGAAAGCACTTGTTGGGTAAGAAACCCGGCACAGGCTGCAATCGTGGCCTGGTGATAAGGATCTAGAAGAAGCATACCTATAATGCGAAATGAGAACCCTGGGATGAAAGTAGATGGGACCCTACTTATCCCAGCCTCGGGGTGGGCATGGGCTTATATAGTTCCAGGGTCACCCCAACCCTTCCTAAGTCCTATTTAAAATACCAGCGGCCGATTCAAGCTAGGTGTCCGTATCATCCATCCGTCAATCACTTTTTTTGACCTGTCTTGGCTCTCCAAAACGAACCCCGCTCACAACTCATATATCGGTATCATATGAGGAGCCCCCCGCAGAGCGCGGTGCCACAGGGCCTACATTTGCAGTGACACAGCTAGCCTAGAGGCTTCAGCCCCAGGGTTAAGAACCCTTTATTCAGGGTGTCCTCCCCCATTAGCCCAGACCTTTCGGGTCGGGATGCCTCGGCAGCCGTAAGACCTTTGGGCATGCAAAACCGACGGATCAACCCGTAACTTGGTGCTGGAAAAGCGCTTGTAAACAGCAAAGGCCGCTTCATCTCGAGCACTAAAAAGGTAATTTATGATGCCTACCAGAGTACGGGTACTCGAGTACTATGTACTTGTACTAATTGCCTTAGTTGATTAACTGCCCACCAGCAGGGCACAGAATCTCAAGAACCAAGAAGTGCCGAACTATCTTGCCCAATGGTAAGACACTTACTCCAGAGGTCCCACATGGTCTAGTTGGACTCGAAATTGTGAATAAAGATGACCCAATACTGGAAGGCCAGTGAGAATAAACCTCTTTAGGATCTCGCTCGCTTATCGACCCACACTTGACTTGACTGTTCTAGCGCCACTTCGAGTTTAACCATAGGGCGGGAGCAATCATCACCCACAGGTGTCTGGGTGCAAAACAGGCGGCTATCGCAGCACTCGAGCACCGGTACTTCAAGTACTCGTAATGTCCTGACGTTTGTGAACACGACCACTATTGCATGATGCCAAGATCCGCGCAAAAAAGCTGAATTTTGGCGTTATGCAATAGCAGTTGTGTTCACAAACGTCAGGACATTACGAGTACTAGAGCACAACTACCGCTTTGAATTGTGGTAGCATAAAACAGTACTCGAGCAATAAACAAGTCGGGAGAGAATCGAACTCTCGGCTCCATGATTGCTCACCATATCGCCCTAGGACCGCAGCATCAAACTCTACCCTCTAGCGGTCAGAGCAGTCCAAACAATACCGTACACCCAATGTTGACTGAATGTCGAGAGTTGGTCACCCGTGATGTTTCTCAAGTTAATTGCTTCCCAAATGCGCTCGAGTAGGTGTCGCACAGACTACCACACAACGTTAAGCCCAATGTGATGGGATGAGAAGTGTTGCTTGGCTGGATTTCAGAAACCTGGCTGCGGGGCAAGGTTTTTTTTGTATGCATGCGCCTGTGTGAAGTTATATCACACATGACCAATGAATTTCGAGGATGCAGAGAGCAGCCAAATAATTGCCCTTTCTTGAAAACGCCATTTTTTGCTCAAGCCTTGAGCACTGAACTTCAGGCTTGTGAGAGAGCGGTACCCGGCCGCCGGTATCATCCCTACCGGTACTCGAGTATTGATGGCCAAGCAATAAGTTGTGCAAGTGCTGCAGGATTTGAATGGGGGCCACAGTTTTCCACGAAAAGAATAATTACGAGTGGGATTCTGAAGGACTCGAGTACTGCAATGCGGGTGTGCGTACTCGAGTACTAGTACAGTACTAGTACTCATACCTCGTACCAGCACCAACAGCCCCAATTGAACATAATACCGGTAGTCTAGTCAATAGACGAGATAAACAGAAGGAAGCCTACCGGTATTCTCCAGCGGGGCCTAGGAACACAAGCTAATTATGAATAGACTTGACATCGAGGTGGATGTCAGGTAGTCAATGCCAAGGTGTCCTGAACGGCTGGGGGCGACTATCCGGGTACTCGAGTACAGTACAGTACCGTAATACAATGCCCCTAATTTCGTGGTGCGCAGTACTTGTGCAGCACCGTACGGTACTTGGACGCAACGTTCCGCAAGCTTGCTTGCTGGAACCGCACGTTTCAAATTCATTACTCGTAACGTCGAAGAACTTTTGGGGAGGACCGCTACCGCTATCGCAGAGACTACCGCCAAAATTTAGCCTCCCCTCCTGAATCTACTGTAGGTACTTTAGTGTGATAACACTTCTAAAAAAAACACCTCGACACTGCGAAGACCTGTATTCACGCATACCATAGACACCGAAGAAATTACCCTATGGCATTTGCCATTCAAGTCTGCTGATGAGCATCCCCGGAGGGACTTCCTCCCGAGACCAATTGCCACGAGCGGCGATCCGCCATGGTTGGGCGTCTTGTACCGTATCTTACAAGACCCACCACCGTACCGCAAGAAGCCACGAGTTCATCATTCGTTGGCGAGTTTCAGCCCCCCGCCGCTAACTTAGCGCTTCCCCCGCTCGAGACGGAAAAAGACTGCGTAACCCTGCACCCTGGTTCCCACGTTTTCCCAGCCGAAGCTAGCCCGTTAGACAAACTCTTCAATATGGTACCGTACAAGTAACTTAACTTACCGGTAATCTGTTCAACGGATTCCCCATAAATTTCGTTTCGACACTACCGGTACGATACCGGTAGATGGCGTGCTCTCCTGGTATCCTCTTAATTATCATACCCACGTTTAATCGCTAGCTGAATTGCAGCTCTTGGACAAAAGTCATCGTTGGTGTACGAGTACGGTACTGCTGAAAACACACAAAAACAAGGGAAATCCGTAGACCTTGAAATTCCGATTTGCACCCCCAACCTCTTACTCAACTAACACAGGGGAAATATGGATAGTAAATAGCTAAAGATCTAGTGAATCTGAAATTCCTATTACACTTCTATAGCGAATTCCTTTGTTCTATGGGCAGCACTCATCATCATCAATTGGTGGGCCCCGCCCTCAAACTACCAGCAGAGGTAAAGCTCCAAGAATTTGTATCTGCTCCCATTGAAAAAGTTACATGTTTTTGAAAATGGCCAATTTCATACATAGCTATGGTTCATTCAATATTTCACCGTATGCTAAAATACTGAAATATCACGATCGGAATACTCAGGACCACTACCGGTATTTTACCAAAGATCAGTTTACTTGCCCTGCAAGTGGTCGAGTTCTAGTGTCCTGAAAAACATTATTTTTTGGTGTAAAAGTGGCCATCAACGATGAATTTTGTCAGGGCACTGTACTGCCACGGGCTTAGATGGTCATTAATTAACCATAAGTGGATCTTTCGAGTTGGTCTTTCAACAAGCGGGCCCACTGTGCGTGATCGCGCCTCCCACACTATTTGAATGCATACAGCACGTAAAAGTAGCCCTGTGAGCAATCCGTTCATCGCACCTAGCCCTTAGCTGGCAATATTGAGATAGTACTAGAACCGGAGGCAGGGAGAATCTAGTTTTAGGTATTAAGTATACCGGCAGTAAACGTAGGGCTGGCCTACAGCACAAAAACCCCGACAGACAATTGATAGAGCTACTTTATAAGAAAAATCGTTATCACATTTAAGCTCGTACGTTCTGCAACTACAATATCCCGTAAAAATACATAACCCTTATAAGAACACCATAATATTATCGTAGCCGTATCCTTCGTAGAAAATTTTGACCGTGTTTTGTGTCATATCCACCAACCCTAAGACTATACATATCATATTATTATTATTATGATATTATGATACCTGAGCCAGCTCAACCAACCCATGCCACCAAAGAAAGAAGAAAGGGAAAAAAAAAAACCAGGGGGGAGGGTTGTGATTAAACCTACATCCCTATTCAAACCTTAACAACCTCCGTCCTCCCGGTAACACCATTCCCTCTCGAACTATCCCCCACGAAAATTTCATAAGCCCCGATATTCCCCTTCTTGTCAAGCGGAATCCTCCAATTCCCCTTCTTCTCATCCCAATAACTCAGGTCCCGTCTCGTGATATCAAACCCGACAGTCACCGTCTCGCCCGGTCCCGCACCAACTTTCTCAAACCCCCTCAGAGAGCGCACGGGAAAGTCAATGCCTGTGCCGTTGGGGTAGCTAATGTATAACTGCGGAACAGCCTTGCCGGGCAAACTACCGGTGTTCAAAACAGATACAGTAACGTGGAATATCGTATCGAAGAGCGCTGGATGGCCGCCCTGTGCGCCCCCGGCGGGTGAAGGCTTATGTGGAGTTGTAGAGTATCCGGATGGGTATGGGTATGGCGTTGACGATTTCGTGACGCTTGTGTCGCTGAGGTATGGGTAGATGTACTTCTGCAAGCGCGTTATCCCCGATGGAAAACCGAGTTGGGAGGAGGGAGGGATGGTGGAGTTTAGTTCTGGCGCGGGCACACCGACTGGTCGGGCTGGCGGGAATTCGGTCGGTACGCGGGTTTGAGTGATCACCATGTCAGAGAATTCAAAGGTGGTGTAGGAAAGCCCGAAGCCGAATTCGAAACGGGGGGTTATCCCTTCTTTGTCGAAGTGGCGGTAGTCAATGTAAAGGCCTTCAGAAAAGTCTTGTTGTGGGACAGGCCCGGCGGGTTGTTTCAGGATAGGTGCTGCGGGGCCGTAATCTGCTAGGGATTTTCCTATCGTGTAAGGAAGTCTGCCGCTGGGATTAACGCTCCCATAGAGCACATCGAGTAATGCTGTGCCACTCTCTTGACCAGGGAGATGTGCCATTAAGACGGCGGTGACGTTCTTATGCTCAATCCAGGCCTTGTTTCACATCAGCAGATACCCAGGAAGCCGACCATCAGGGGCCTTACCTCCATATCAACAGGGCCTACGGAATGAATGATGACAATGGTGTTGCTACATCTTTCGGCAACCGAGAGGATCAATTTGTCACCTCCATGCCATAGTTTTAGATCAACCCTATCTCCTAACACACCCTCGGCAGATGTGTATCCCTCCCCGGAATCGCTGCTCACAAAGACTAGGCAAGTTGCGTTTGGCGCCTTTCCAGCTGTGGAATTAATTGCGCTGTATTGGTAATCATCCAGAACATACTCGACCATTGTTCTATTAGCTAGCGCTTTTGCTTGGATGGCTTCAAGAGGCGTGACTAAATATGTGTATTCAGCAGTTCCAGAGCCCCAGCCTTGCCCTAATGTTCCATTATTGCAACTTCTATCGGGGCAGCCATTGGGACCTAGGGGATTCGGCCCAGCGTCGCTTCCGAATATCATGATAGATTTCTTCGCTTCTTTGTCAGATTTGAGGGGTAGAACCCTGTTGGTGTTTTTTAAGAGTGTGATGCTTTCGGCAGCAATCGCCCTTGCAACTTCGTCATGATCATCTCTAACGTCCGCATAAGAGTTCTGCAAGCTTTGTCCCGCAGAGGGGCCCACTCCAGCATAAGTTGGGCCAATGGAGGTTCTAAACCAACTGGAAAAGTTGGGACGGGGGTAAGACGCATCATTTTGCCCGAGTTGGTACCAACTATTTATCCAAAGTAAGAAATAAGCCTTAAACCCCTATATGACCCCGAGAGGGTGCTCACGTTGCCACGATTCGTAAAGCCATATCGTCCAATCTATCGATGGGCACACTGCCATTCAATACAGCCCGAGTGAGTTGCGGACCCAAAAGCGAGTCTCCATCAGCCCACAAAAGGCCGTCTCCGGGCATAGTCATGTCCCTATCTTAATATTAGTGTCCGATCTCCATGATCCCTCTTAGTGGGTTGCTTACATTCCGGAAAGAACGCTGGCAACCCCGCTTCTCTGGGCAAGCCCTGTAACCTGTCAGAAGGATCCGAATACGTCTCGAGGAGGCACATACAATCGCTCACCACAAACCCCTGAAATCCCAATTCATCCTTAAGTATCCCGTTCAAGATGTAGCTGTTTTGGCAGGCTATCGAATTATTAATCTAAGGCAAAAGGTTAATATGTTTCTCACTTTTGAGAAGTAGTCATGCGCTGTATTCACCTGATTGTAGCCGCACATAACACTGCCCACCCCCATGCGAACGGTGTCCATGAAAGGCCAAACGTATAATTCCCTTAATGCTCTGTCACCAATATTTGAACTAAGAGGAGCAGTGACGTCTTTGAAGCCTTGACTCAAAGATTCAGAAAGTTGACGAAATCTATAATATTTGAATTAGTCGATATAGTTCTCCTTCTGCCGGAAATTCCATTCGAGTGACATCTTGTGAAGGACCGGTGAGGGATATCCTCACTTTTCTTGTTCGTTAGCAACAAAGTGCTTTGCAGTGGCAATAACCCCTTCATCTTGTATTCCCTGAACACTCAAACCTCCTGCGATTCCTTGTAGATATGGGTCACTCCCGAAGCCTTCCCAATTCCTCCCGCCCAGAGGAGACCGGCCGAGAGGACCAACGCAGGGGCCAAGTAACACATTAACACCCTTCCCTTTGGCCTCTTTACCCAGCGCTCTTGCGCGACCGTACATAAGCCTCCTTGACCATGTCGCAGCAGTTGTAATCCCCGCTGGGAACACAGTGATAGAATCCGCGAATCTAATGCCAAGTGGTCCATCCTGAAGACACAAAGAAGGGAAACCAGCATTTGTGGTCCCAGTATTCCCTACGCAGGGGCCCATTGACCATCCAGTCCCTGTGGTGATATTAACTTTCTCAGCCAAACTCATCTTCCGTACTAGAGCCGCAGCTTTCCTATAGCTTTCCGCCCATTGATCCACAGTTCCTCCCTTAGCTAGAGATGAAACAATGCAGGTCAGTGACGAAATTTTTTAACGGGAATGGAATATTAGTAATGGAGGAACAAGGAACATACGACTAGGATACCATGAGGGGCTAGAAGCCCCCTCCAAAGCTTCCGCAGATCCATTACTCCCCCCACCATTCGCTTGGGGGAGGCCCAGAACTAGCCCAAGAATGAGGGCAAGAACCCCTACCACCGCAATCATTGTTCCAAGAGGGTATCTCTTCCGAGACGTAAACTTTGCCCAGAAGCCAACGGGGCCAAGTTCGGGTGCCTTTAACAAGAAAGGATCGAAGGGGGACTCGGCATCAGACGGATAATCCGCGGCCGCTAGAGTGTATGAAGAGGTAGCCAGTGTGAGATAGTGGGTACACCTTTCTATTTAATTCAGTCGCGGCTCGTGAACAAGGGGTAGGGAAGGAGGAATAGAGGAGCCACCGCAGAACCGCTGTCAACAAGCAATACCGTAAAATCTCGTCCATAACGAACACGACCAAGCTTAGTCATGGCCAAAATCTGCTGCTGTGAGTGGTCGGCTTCACATGGCCGCAGTGACTGTGGCGTGTGCAAGCCAATAAGAGGTCATATTACTCAGCCTGGTCGTGTTTGTTATTGAGGAGATTTTACGTGTAACAGAGGTACTTGTGTCATGAACTGCTGTGTTGTTGGCTGCCAGCTGTGTGGTTGACCTGACAACAAGAGCCGCATGTCAGAGACTCACTGAGGCTGTGCCAATACCGAGGGTCGAACAGTTATTTAAGGTTAACCAGCCAATGTTCGGGTTAATCGTTCCCTGCCCTTGCACATCGTCTTGTGACCTACCCGTATCACAAAAGAGAGCTGTTAATAAAATCATCGTCTCACGCACCAGAGGTTACATTTAATCACTCGCACAGAGAATACTCTCGCACTGGCTGGTTACTAAAATCGAAATTTCCAACCCCGGCCCGGCGCCATAACCACTCGGCCATCTGACATGTCACAAATCCAGCTTGTCTAAAAATAGCCCTATTTCGTGCGTTGTTTCACTGCATTTTCAAGATGCGGGTAGATAAGATTGATAAATACTCATCCCCAAATCCCAGCCTTACCAAAAACTTTCCTTCTGTAACACCTGAAATCGGGCTTTCTCCTGGAGAAATGCGGCGAATCCATCGATTCCTACACCAAACCCTATCGGTATCCATTTCTTATAGGAAGGTAAGGAAAAAGCCCTCGATAATACTTGTTTCGCTGTTTCTTCCCCCCGAATGCACACAAGCCAAACTCAGACAAAGAACTTTATAGACCGGAGCTCTCTTTCTCAGTACTCGACAAGCCGTACTGCTGCCCTCCCTTTATACAAGATGGCAACACAACAATCCCCGACTTCCTTCTACATGAGGGAGCTCCCAAAAGAGCATCTCATTGGCTATGATACGCCTGAGGGGAAACGCCTATTTGCCAGGGCTTTAGCTGAAGGTGGATTGGAGGCTTTCTTTCCGCTCTCTCAGCAATTTCTCACAGTATGTCCTAAGCGAACAGCATGGTTTTGAGTGGCATTCATGACTAACATACCCGCCCCAGCAAAATGAGCCAGCTTGTTTGTCCCGGCCCCCTTGCCCTATCTCTCGAGTCGGGTGGGGACAAGCTAATCACCATGCGGACATCCGTTAGACTGCGGAATTGGAACTCTATGCATGATTCTCAACGCCCTGAAAGTTGACCCAACCGTTACTTGGAGAAAGCCGTGGAGATGGTTCACCCAAGGTAGATATCTAGAACTTTTCCCTCTTTCTATTTATAATTTCTATTTATAAATGAAATTATTTCTCCGGAGATCTCCTGCTTACACAGAGAAACAAATATAGAGATGCTCGACTGCTGTCAGCCCTTGGAAGTCGTTAAAGAGAAAGGCATCACGCTAGCTGAATTCTCCTGCCTGGCAAAGTGCAATGGCCTCGAGGCGGTCACTCGTTTCGCGGACTCCACGTTCGTCCACTATCCTGACGTTGATCGAGTAGATGTAACTCGTGTATCTGGAAACAGGCCGTTCGAAGCTTTCCATCAGGCTGTGAAAGTCTGCACATTCTCTTCAGATCAATTGATGGCGGTGTCTTACTCGAGAGCATCCCTTGGTCAAACTGGTGTGGGCCATTTCTCGCCTGTTGGTGGGTACACTTCTGAGAATGGCGGGATGGTCTTGATCCTAGACGTTGCACGCTTCAAGTAGGAAATCGACAAGCTTCTCGAAAACTACGATATATATCTATGTATGCTCTTTTGCTAAATGGGAATTTCACAAACTTATGTAGGTACCCGTCTTACTGGGTTCCCATCAGGATGCTCTTTGAAGCATTGATACCAAAAGATCCCGTGACCAACCAGCCAAGGTACCGTATAGTGCACCATCTCCTTCCCTCCCTCCGTTACTAACCGCACTAACCCGTTTCTCACAGAGGCTACTCCATGCTCCGCCGTCACTGCACCGACGTCTTCGGTCCCAACCCCATCGGCTCCCTCCTCCGCCTGAACGCAACAAAATTCACCTGGCCGCCCTTATTCAAACCCTTCTATGCAGCCGCCCAATCTTCCCCCACCTACCCCTCCCTCCTCCAAACTCTGACCCACCTCCTCTCCGAGATCCCCACCCCCGTAACCCCCCGCTCTCCTGAAGACCCACCTAATGCCCCCCCGTCTCTCCACTGCCGCAACACATCAACCCTCCTCGCCAGCGTGGAGAACAAACTCACCTACGAGCGCCACATCGACTCCTTCTTTGCTCACCTCGAAGCTAAGAGCTCCATGTATGCTGGGTTGGAGGGCGAATTCACCAGGATGGAAAAGACCGTTTTCCTGCTGAGCTTGTTTGGCATGCAGGCCTTTTTGGGAGCGCTCGCACCCGCGGTCAAAAAGGCGGTGCTTGAGGCACTCGGGAAGGATCTGGAGGATGAGTGGGTTTACAGGGAGGTTATGGCAGTTAGGAGGCAAATGGAGAGTGTCGAGAAGTGTTGTTTGGAGGAGAAGGAGTGCTCTTGTGTTACCACTATTGGTGGGGCTAGTACTTTGAGATAAAGGCGAACGAGGAACGATATCCTAGGTGTGCAAGGCCAGATTGGGGTGGGAGATGGTTGGTCTGCTATGCTTAGGTGCTACTACTACGGTGTTAATCTGGGGTTGAAATCTCCGCTTTAGACACTTTTTTCCACGATTCTCCCCCCTATCTTGAATGGTAGTATTGTACTTCAATCGAGTTACGCAGCACCCAGAACAGGGAAACAGGGAATAGGACCTCTAGAATTGTTGTCCAGAACCCTAAAAAATAGCAGATTCTATCGTACGAATAATCCTAGGCGAAAACAACCGACCTAGCATAGAAAAAAAAAACCCCCATGCATCCCAATTTCTCGACCTTCTATTCATGGATTCCCTTCGAGGACACTCGACTACCCCTTCCACAGATTGGATATTCTCGCGTGAGAAAGACCATAAGCGAGTGATTTTCCATGTAGTGTGCCGATCTCCCGGACTGCTGAAACCGCGGAAAATGTAGCGCCACCCCTGTCAGTGTCTAAGACAGGGATGACCAAGGTGTCATTTCAGCACTTTTCAGCGACGTTGTGAGTACGGTATCTGCCATCACATGGCTAAAATTAGTTATGGTCCGAAGTTTGCATATCCGCGAATTGGTAGTAATTGAGAAAAGTTGCCTATCAATCTATGTCTCAAAGACCGACGGGGGACGGCACAACTTTTTCCACGGTTTCAGCAGTCCAGGAGGTACCAATGAGGGTTCATTGCGGGGGATGTGGGCAACAGCACACTGTCTACTCGAGTACTAGGGGTAGGGGTGAAGTATTGGGACAGGCAGGGGCAGCAGAGGCCTATGCATATACCTTAGAAGGAGTATCAAAGAATCAAAAAAGTAAGATAACTTCTAATTCCAGTAATTCCACCACCGCCCTGCCTGTCCCAATATTTCCCCCCTCACCCGAGTAACACGGTACCACAATAGTACAGCTTGTATTAATAGAAAAAACTTTCTCGAAAATTTTCGCCCACAATGACTAACAGAAGGATTGCGCGTTATCGAAAAGGAAAAAAGATAATCTAATATCCCACTCTACCACATCTCTCCAAGCTTAATCATATAATACAATGATAGCTCATGCCCGTTCCCCTAATTTCCCGGCCTTCTGATATGCCGAAAATGTTGAAAGTACAGCTTTCCCCTCAACTAGGCTCCTTTCGACATTGGCCCGGCTATTAACAAAGTCAGGATAGTTCAGGGTGAGTTCGGTAGCTATTTGATGTGCTGTTAGTCGGTATCTTGGAAAAACTATACACTAGAGTCTCTTACCACCGTGCAGGATATTGTCGACAGCCTCCACTCCAAGCATGAAGGAATGGTCTTGGTTCCCGACTTCGTATTTCCAGCTACCAAACCTACCCCTCGAGTATATTCCTTTAGCTTGCAGCTTAGGAAGCAATTGCTTCAATGCATCATCCCGCTCAAGGGTCGGGGTTGGGTATCCTTGTGATTCTAATGTTAGCAAGCTGAACCTATGTGCCACGGGGGAGATTAACCATGATCGAATCGCCTATGATAGGTGGAAACTATCTCAGCGTCTCCACTAATGAGACTGGTGTTGATGCAGCCCCTGATTGTGTCCTCAATGATGCTCCCTTCGTTTATAGGCTTCATGGAAGATTCCGATATTTCTAGTAGAGGGTTAGTGACAAGGCAGTCGTCGAAACTTGGGGATCATTATATTCACCCATCATCAAAGACCAATAAGGACCCTCCTCTGGTTCATGACTATTCTGCTCGGTTCCATCAGCTCTTCGGATTGTAGGAAGCTTAACGTTGGCCTGGGGCTGATTGTTGGGGGAATAATTGCTAAAGATAGTTGCACGGTAAAAGGGGCAATCATCTTCAGGAAAGTAAAGCTGAATGAGAGTTGGTTAGAATGCATAAGCGCAGCAGCAAGAGCTATAAATTCAGGGCTCACCCAGCACTTATCGCCAATGTTCTCTGGCCTTACACCTCGGAGGCCAATCCCCACAACGTGAGTAGTAGAGTAAAAGAGGGCTTTTGTTAGGCTAGCCAACTCCTTGTCGCCCATCTTTTCGGCCAAAGAATCTACAGCCATTGTGCTGACGAGTCTACCGTAGCCGATAGTCTTGCCATCTTTCAAGGTTACAGTCTTGGACTCGGCATCAACCCTCTCAACCGTCCCCTTAGCACCTAGCCTCAGGTTACCTTTAGGAAGCGTATCCGCAACGGCAATCCAGATTCCTCCAGTTCCACCGTGAGCAGGGAAGCGGAACGTAGCATTGGGTCCCCAATTGCCCGCTGTCTTCTGCAGTATAACATTTTTTGTAACATTTTTAAGGTCTGGTGCAGCGACTCGCTCGCCAAGCCACTCACATTGCATCTTCACAAGTCGACTTAGTCAAATCCGTAAATACTATACTCATAAGGAAGGCTCGATGTTTACCTTGGTGGTTGGAACGGCCCAAACCTTAAAGTTATATGGGCGCATGAAAAGGTCGGCGATCCCCTCACCTAATAATAGGAGTATGAGTTAGCAAAGCAAGAAGAGAGTATAGATAATTGCCGGTATGGACAAGAAGGGGTGAAAAGGTAACTTGCCCATCATTCTTACAATCCACTCATCAAAATTCTGGGGTTTCTTGTTTGATACCCTTGCTTCCAGCGCCGCATCAATCATCCCATTCATGCAACTAACTTGGTCGTCTTTTGGCAACATGCTTATGTTATTCTGAAAGGGGTACGGGACTTGGTCATGTTAGCTTAAGTTTAGGTAATTAGAACGAATATCCCACCCCAAAGGTTCTTGCAGCGAACATATGAAATCCGCTGGTGAGTATACCAATCATCCTCTCGGGGAAGAGCTTCGTTAAGGCAATCGTCAAAGTATTTGTAGTGGGAGAAGATGACATGGCCACCAACATCGTAGAGCTGTGAATTTGATATTAATAATATCACTCTTCAAGAATGCAAAAGGGGCGAAGACTCACAAATCCCTCTCGAGTGATATCAGTGGAAGCAAGGCCCCCGGGAGTCTCGCCAGAATCAAGTAAAAGCCATGAAGCTTCGCCCTAATTCCAAGGCATTTTTAGAGACCGAGGTTTAGAGACGAAAGATAGTGTAATTCCACGTACCAGCTGGTTTAACCTTTTTGCAGCGCCGAGTCCAGTTGGGCCGGCTCCAATGACGAGCACATCAACATATCTACAACAAAAAGTTCGGTAAGTTGAAATAGGTTTTTCAGGGCTATTCTGATAACTGTCTACTCACGTATCTGGGTAAGTCATATCCAAGCAGTATTTATCAGTAATAGTTAAGGTCGAGCTCAGAGGAAGATAGGAAGAGTCAGTGAAGTGAAAGTGGTTAAGGGGGGAAAACAACGGTAGAGGTCACCGGTACCGGTACCACAGGCTTTTATATTCTATCCCTCCCGCACCATCCCTCCCATACCGTGCTACAGGATTATCGGACTATCTTAAGATCATCAGATAAAGTAAATAAATTTAGGCCCTGTTTGGCAAGTATAATAATTATAATACAATAAGAATAAACTGTAATGTTTCTAAAAACAGCATATTTCTACATAGTCAGAGCAGGCAGACTCCAGAGAAAGGGATAACACCTTAGTCAGATAGCAGATGTCCTCCACTTATCTTGTGCCACTGGAAAAAGGACAACCAGTCTCACAGGTTGCAGTTTAAGACAGGGTGAAATATTTTTACAACATGGCAGGTTCCTTTACTTCACAATGTGTAAGCTTCTGGCTACTCTTTCTTCTCACAGAACCAGTGGAGGAGCATCTCCTATTAGACTATAATAATATCTTTTCCTTTGAAGTAAGCCTAAAATATGCTGTTTTTTTTAAAAAATATTATAATACAACTGTTTTTATTATACTTGCAAAAGAGGGCCTAAATTTACTTATCTCACTGTCTATGGTCTTAAGATAGTCTGATAACCTTGTGGTATATGGGAGGGACGGGTTGGTACGGGAGGGATAAAACATAAAAACCTCTGGCGTTGGAGGCCTTTGCCGAAAAACAAGCAATTAAAAAAGAGCGATTAAGGGCAGTATCGCTACCCCTGTGCGGAGGGAGCAATACCGAGTAATCAGGAGGAAGAGAGAATAGGAGAGGTTTGGATCATGACAACAGAGAAGGAAGGATTGATTGAATGAAATCCGCATGTTAGGTCTTAACAGACGCGAATAAATTTCAAATGGGGCTAAGACCTTCCCAGACGCTGTTAGACTCTCCAACCCAGCTAAAACGGAATAACCCTCGAAGAGGAAGAAGCCCGATAGTAAAACCAAACCAGAGGTCTTTCCCGTCTAGAGCAGCCTTGCAGCCATATGCGGTGATGATAATTTCTCTAGCCGCAATGCATACGCCAAAACGCCTGCCCAGTACTAGTACTTATATGATAGTATTAAGGGTCTCCCATTGCTAGAGTAAATCGTAGGCTACTAGCATTCGGATGTCATGTGATAATGCTTGACTTGTAGGCTGAGACCGTGTGAGCCCCCAGCGAGGGGCGGCATGTCTTGGCAGTACGTTATTCTACTTAGCGATTCATAGAGTATTCGAATGAATTGGGCCAATTCACCCAGCGTTTGCGGTTCATAAAGCATTCTGGTGAATTGGCGCCAAGATGTCCCAGCTTGCACCCAAATGCTGGGTGAATTGGCGCCAATTCATTCGAATACTCTATGAATCGCCGGGTACAGTACCTTTCATCGGGGGGTCCCTTCTATCAACACAAAAGCCAACAATACAACCGCCTCCGGAGAGTCAGTCGACTTCGGAGGTTCCAACTACAAAAACCAAGCGACAAGTCCACAGATTCCTCCCTCCCAGTGGTTTCTTCAAGTTCTTCTTCGTCGAACTCACCCACTGCTTCCTCTTCCGGACTTCCTGCGAAATTTTCACTTCCGCCGATATTAGATGCCAAATCTTCAAGGTGTTTCTCAAGTTCCTCCACCTTCCGTTGCGCTTCCGATATTTGCTCTGTAAGACGGCCTTCCTCCTGGAGTAAAGACAGCACCTGTCTTCCGACACTTAGGTAACTTTCCCTCCTCTTCCACTCCCGCGGACCGCTGGGCAGAGACGTGAGGGGATAGTAAAAATGTTTTTGGAGGGAGAGGGCGCCGAGCCTGGCCCGGGAGAAAACAACAATGGCTAACGCTAGTCTCGTAGGCTGTAGAGCACGGGGAAACAGCGACAGTCCAGATGCTTTTGGAACCAGAGGACGTTAATCCGGACCAGGCAGACACTAGGTCTGACCGAACGCCACTCTCGTGGGCAGCTGAGCACGGGCATGAGGCGTTAGTAAAACTGCTTTTGGAACTCGAGGACGTTAATCCCAATACGGTAGACGCCCAAGATGGACGGACAGCACTCTCGCAGGCAGCTGAACACGGGCACGGTGGGATAGTAAATATACTTTTGCAACGAGAGGATGTCGATCCTGACCAAGCAGACACCAGGACTGGCCGAACACCACTCTCGTGGGCGGCTGAGCGCGGGTATGAGAACGTGGTAAAGATACTTTTGGAACGAGAGGACGTCAACCCCAATAGGGTCGAAAAGGAATATGGCTGTACGCCACTCTCATGGGCCGCGGGGCGCGGAGAAACCGGGGTGGTAAAGCTGCTTTTAGAACGGGAGGACATCAATCCCGACAAGGCAGACACTAGGACTGACAGAACGCCGCTCTCGTGGGCCGCTGAGCGTGGGTATCAGGACGTGGTGAAGGTGCTTTTGGAACGAGAGGACGTCAACCCCAATAGGGTCGAAAGGGAGCATGGCTGCACGCCACTCTCATGGGCCACGGGGCGCGGGGAAACCGGGGTGGTAAAGCTTCTTTTAGAACGGGAGGATATCAATCCCGACCAGGCAGACACCAAATCTGGCCGAACGCCGCTCTCGTGGGCGGCTGAGCGCGGGTATGAGGAAGTGGTAAAGAT